>SAMEA5043647__coassemble_234_pt1 | contig 19078 bp, 17 predicted proteins | sample SAMEA5043647__metabat2_low_PE_001 | metagenome-assembled genome bin SAMEA5043647 (sample SAMEA5043647) | Gadus morhua | reverse complement strand
AACGCCCAATATATGAGCGTTTTATGTGAGGTGGGCTGTGATTTTATTATGTTGTATTTATGTTAATTAACACCAAGGTCTAAGGCATCGGTATTCATTAAAAGTAGAAATCTTTAATCCCCATAAGAAGATTATTGACCGCCACTGCCGCTAAGATTAACCCCATTACACGGCTAATTATTGCAGCACCAACATTGCCAATAATTTTATGGATAAAGGTCGCACCAAGTAATAAACATAAGGTAATGATCAGCACAACAATCATTACCGCGGCAGTAATTGACTGATCTATAAAAGAATAACGAGAATTGTCAGTTAACATTACGATGGCCATCATGGCGCCAGGAGAGGCGATCGATGGAATAGCTAATGGGTACACTGCCAAATTAGCTAAGTCAGAATGACTGATGTCTTCACTCAATTTTTGTTCTTGTTCTGGTTTGCTTTCACCAAAAATCATCGTTAAGGCAAAGATAAGAAGAACCAATCCACCAGCAACTTGGAACGCGGGCAAAGGGATTTGCATTGCTTCTAATAGTAACTGACCTATAACGAGGAAAAATAACAGCACAGAGGTTGCAATCGCAACGGCTTTTAGTGCGACCGCTTTTCTTTGTTTGGCTGATAAATGTTGAGTTTGTGAAAGATAGACAGGTACTGAACCGATAGGATCGATAACAGCCCAAAGAACAACGAATTGAGTAACGAGGATACTTATCATGAACTCTCCCAGAGTTAAGTTAAACAGAGGGATACAAAAGAGACCTATAGATTACCTTAATTTATAGGCTAGAGTGTTATATCGAGGTTAACTTTCCGTCTGTTGTAGAAAAATAACCGCTTGAGTACGATTTTTTACGCCTAATTTTCGAAAAATTGCGGTCATGTGAGCTTTGATCGTTGCTTCTGATACGTCTAAATCATACGCAATTTGCTTGTTGAGTAGGCCATCTGACAGCATACCAAGCACTTTATATTGCTGAGGAGTAAGACTGCTTATTCTTGTCGCGAGATCATCACACGCCTGGTTGTTTTTAATAGAGCCTTCTGGAAAATAAGAGTCCCCTGCCAAAATTTGGTTCAACGCTGAAATTAATGATCGCATGTCACTTGATTTTGGAATAAAGCCAAAAGCCCCATGGCTCTTTGCTTGAGAGACAATGCTGCTTTCTTCGCTGGCAGAGACAACCACAATAGGCAGGTCTGGATATTGAGAGCGAAGGTGAATTAAACCAGACATTCCGTTACTGCCCGGCATTTTAAGATCGAGTAATAGTAAGTCGGGATCGGGCTCTTTTTCTAATACGGTTAAGAGTGCATCCAGAGAATCGGCTTCGAGTAGATTGGCTCCGCTGATCGCCATATGAATGGATTGAAAAAGCGCATTGCGAAATAAGGGATGATCGTCCGCAATAATGATGGTGTAGTTGTCGTCCATGGCTACAAAATTCCTCATGAGTAATCTAATAAAATTAACATCTAACCCACTTTCGAGCAATTTTTAGACGCTAAAGTCTGCGCTGTCTCTCTAATCTTATTTCTATTTTTAAAAATGAAATGAAATTTGTGGGATCTTAATATTTAAAACGAATTAATTCTCAACACTAGACAATCGAATGAAACGAAACTAAACTTCTTTCAAATCGAAACTTATTGAGTTTGTCATGTCAAAAAGAAACACTAAACAACGTCGACATATGATCCTTTCTTTATTAATTGAGAAAGGGGAAATTACGGTTGAAGAACTTTCGGAGCTCTTTGATATATCAGAAGTAACCATTCGTAAGGATCTGACGGAGTTAGAGAAGAATGGTTTGCTGATGCGTAAGTATGGCGGGGCGGTGTTAATGCCTTCAAATATCATTCAAGAAGATACGTGCGAAGAAGTTTCGAATCGAAAGTTATCTTTGGCTATTTCAGCGGTGGAACTGATTAAAGATCATAATCGAATCATTATTGATAGTGGCAGTACGACGGCGGCGTTGATTAACCAATTATCAACGAAAAATGGTTTGGTTGTTATGACCAATTCATTACCGGTGGCGAATGCATTGCAAGAAATCGAGAATGAACCCACGTTATTAATGACAGGTGGAACATGGGACAGTCATTCTGATTCATTTCAGGGTCAAGTGGCGGAGTCGGTATTAAGATCCTATGATTTTGATCAGTTGTTCATTGGTGCAGATGGTATTGACTTAGAGCGTGGAACCACGACCTTCAATGAACTGGTGGGATTAAGTCGAGTGATGTCTGAAGTCGCTCGTGAAGTAATTTTAATGGTTGAATCAGAAAAAATTGGTCGAAAGATTCCCAATGTAGAATTGCCATGGGACAGTATTGATGTGCTGATCACCAATAATGATTTAAGCGAAGAACATCAGAAAAAAATTGAGTCACATAACGTACGAGTCATTAGAGCTCAGTGATTTAATGCCTCAATAAAGAATATCAATAATGAGCTTTTTGTTGCCAGCTTATTATTTAGACCAATCGCATTACTAGGATTGGTCCCACTAAATTTAAAAATAGAATAATGGAGTATTGTCATGTGTGGAATCGTAGGTGCTGTTGCACAAAGAGATGTTGCGGAAATATTAGTTGAAGGATTACGCCGTTTAGAATATCGCGGTTATGACTCGGCTGGTGTTGCCGTTGTTGATGCAGACAGTAATTACACTCGACTGCGTCGCTTAGGTAAAGTTAAAGAATTAGCGGATGCAGTCAATGAATCACACGTGGTCGGCGGTACTGGTATCGCTCACACTCGTTGGGCAACGCATGGTGAGCCGTCTGAAGTGAACGCTCACCCACACGTTTCCGGTGATATTACGATTGTTCACAATGGCATTATTGAAAATCACGAATCATTACGTGCGCTATTAAAAGAACGTGGTTATGTGTTTGAATCTCAAACGGATACTGAAGTTATTGCCCATTTGGTTGAGTGGGAATTACGTACGTCGGATTCTTTGATTGAAGCGGTACAAAAAACAGCTATTCAACTTGATGGTGCGTACGGTACTGTTGCAATGGATCGTCGTGATCCTGAGCGTTTAGTTGTTGCTCGCTCTGGTAGCCCAATCGTTATTGGTCGTGGTGTGGGTGAAAACTTTTTAGCGTCAGATCAACTGGCGTTATTAAACGTAACTCGTCGCTTTATGTACCTTGAAGAAGGGGATGTTGCTGAAATTACTCGTCGTGATGTTCGAGTGTTTGATGCGCGTGGCGAACAAGTTGAGCGTGAAGTGACAGAATCGAACGCCGAGCATGATGCGGGAGATAAAGGTCAATATCGTCACTTCATGCAAAAAGAAGTGTTCGAGCAGCCAAAAGCATTAATCAATACAATGGAAGGTCGTATTACTCATGACTCTGTTGTAACAGAAAGCATTGGCGTTAATGCTGTTGAGATCCTAAATAAAGTAGAACACGTACAAATCATCGCATGTGGTACTTCTTACAACGCGGGAATGACAGCTCGTTACTGGTTTGAGTCACTGGCGGGTGTCAGCTGTGATGTCGAAATTGCGTCTGAGTTCCGTTACCGTAAATTTGTAACGCGTCCAAATAGCTTGTTAATTACCCTATCTCAATCGGGTGAAACGGCTGATACGTTAGCGGCCCTTCGTCTAGCAAAAGAGCGTGGTTACATGGGCGCAATGACGGTGTGTAATGTTGCTGGTTCATCTCTTGTTCGTGAATCTGATTTTGCCTTTATGACGCGAGCAGGAACAGAGATTGGTGTGGCATCGACTAAAGCTTTCACCACTCAGCTTGCGGCGTTATTGATGTTAGTGACGGCATTAGGTAAACAACAAAATCGTATCTCAAAAGAGAAAGAGAAAGAGATCGTTGAAGCCTTGCACGCTTTGCCCGCTCAAATAGAAAAAGCACTGTCATTTGATAAAGAAATCGAAGCGTTAGCCCCTGACTTTGCAGACAAGCAACACACGCTATTTTTAGGGCGTGGAGAGTTTTATCCAATCGCTATGGAAGCGTCGCTGAAATTAAAAGAGATTTCGTACATTCATGCGGAAGCGTATGCCGCCGGTGAATTAAAGCACGGTCCATTAGCGTTGATTGATGCGGATATGCCAGTGGTAGTGGTTGCCCCAACCAATGATTTATTAGAAAAATTAAAATCAAACGTAGAAGAAGTGCGTGCTCGTGGTGGCTTGCTGTATGTTTTCGCGGACGAGCAAGCGGGCTTTGAAGGCGATGAAAACATGAAGATAATTACCATGCCTCATGTTAGCGATATAACTGCACCAATCTATTATACGGTTCCAATGCAGTTACTTTCGTATCATGTTGCCCTGATTAAAGGGACGGATGTCGATCAGCCACGTAACTTAGCAAAAGCGGTAACGGTTGAGTAAGTTTTACTCATTGATAACGAAATAAAAAACGGTAGCCTCAGATAGGCTGCCGTTTTTATTTGTATATTTTAGTTATTAAGGTTAGATCCCCGCTGGCTTAAAGAACGCTTTTAAACGCTTAGTAATCATTAAGCGAGAAACGGTAAACATACCCGTTACTGTTCGTTGATGGAGTCTAAAAATAGTATCGTATAAACGACGAATTAATCGTCCCTGCAAAACTAACTTGCCTTCTAAGCGCGTACCAGGAGCAAACGTACCCACGGCAAAGTGATGACCAACAGCAACGACCATTCCACCGTCTTGGAAGGTAAAGTCAGTTAACTCTTTCCCACGTAAATGACGACCTAAGCTTTTTGCTAGGTGAACCGCCGCACGATTAGCGGCTTGTGCTTTTGGTGGAACAAAAGACCCGTCAGCTTGTGGGATTGCAGCACAATCACCAATGGCAAAGATACGAGGATCGATGGTTGAACTCAGATTTTGATTCACATGAATTTGATTCATATGGTTATAACTTAATTCGCCAATGCCATTTAGCCAATCAGGGGCTTTAACTCCCGCAGCCCAGAATTGAATGTCTGCACCTAGGAATTTATCAGTATTAGTTCGCATTCCATTAGTGGTTACTTCACTTATACGAGTTTCAAGTAATACATTAACACCGCTTTTCTCTAGTTCTTTTAATACCTTGTCAGACATTTTTTGTGGACTATTTGGTAGAACTCGATGCGCGGCTTCAATCAAATTAATATTTAAAGATGAGGCGTTATAGCGTTTTAGTTTTTTACTTACTCTGGCCAATTCAGCTGATAGCTCAACGCCTGTAGCGCCTGCACCAACAATGTTAATCGTGCTGTTTTTACCTTCACGCAGTATTTGACTAATTTGATTCCACGCTTGGCGAGCTTGGCTTGCTGAATCTAAAAATAGGCAATGCTCTTGAGCACCAAACGTATTGAAGTCATTACTAATTGCACCAATAGCAACAATAAGATAATCGTAATTAATGCCTGATTCAGTGCCGTCAGGTCGACGAATTAATACCGTTTTATTTTCTCTATCTATGCCAGTCATTGCGCCTTGGTAGTGTTGATAACCATGATGAGCGCCGTGAGTGAAATAACAAACAGAATCTAAATCACTATCAAACGTGCCTGCGGCGATTTCATGCAAACGAGGTTTCCAGTAATGATGCGTTTCTGGTTCGACAAGAATGATGTCATCTTCTTTACGAATAGATTTAGTTAATAAGGTAGACAGTTCTAAACCAGCAGCACCACCACCGACAACAACGATTCGGGACATAGGAATTACTCACATAATATACGCTTTACTATTAATTTAAAGCGTTGGCAAAAGGCCAAATTTAATTCGCTAACAGAACATCAAAGGGATACGTTCTGTTTCAATGTGAGTATTATATTTGTTTCTATAATAGTGATAATAGCCTTAAATAGAAAATCACCTTTACTGATATGTAATAGTTATTTTTTATTTTTATAGATTATTTACTGATGGCTTTTTTTTGATCTTTTTCTTTATACATAGCGGTATCTGCATTAATGAACATGTCTTTAAGTGATAGTACTGAATCATAAGGTTCAAGATGACGACCAATACTAATATTGGTGAGGTTTAAGCCTGGTTGATGCATCGTTTTTTCTTGGTAACGTTGGCGGATTTGTTCTGCGAGTAAGGCAAGTTCATTGTCGTTTTCCTTATTGAGCAAGGCTAAAACAATAAATTCATCCCCGCCAGTACGAGCGGTTAAATCGGATTCTCTGATTGTGCTTTTTAAAATATTGGCCAATAGTTGAATGCATTGATCTCCGAATTCGTGGCCATGGTTGTCATTTACTTGTTTTAAATTATCAATATCAAAATATAGGATGCCAATATTATCTTGGTACCTTTTTGAATCTTTTAATTTCTGCTTACCTAGAATGTCTAATCCACGACGATTAAGTAACCCTGTCATTGAATCGGTAAGTGCCATTTGTCGATGTTGCTCAGCTTCTTCTGCCATTTTCAAATCAGCCGTAATGAGCTTTGACAGGTGATGCAGTAGCTTAACTAATGCACTTTTATAATTAGTATGCTTTGTATCTATCGCACAAATAGTGCCATAAATAGAGCCATCAGGGTGAAAGACAGGAACACCACAATAAGATCTTACTGGGCCATCTTCAACTGCTGGGGCATTAATCCAATATTCGTTCTTTAACGCATCAGGTACATATAACTCTTTGCCTGTTTCTACAATGGCACGACAAAAGCTTTTGCTGTCACTAGGCCATTCAGAACCTTGGCGAAGAAAATTTGTTTTATTATTGCTGCTTATAAGGGTATGGAAAGAATGACCTGTAAATTCGATAACGGCACCACAGTCGGCCCCAAAAATATCAACAATTAAATCTGCAAGTTCTTGCCATTTTGATAGGTCAATAATGTTGTCTTGTGAATCAAAATGAGAAGTGAAAAACGCTGTCATACGCACATCCATGTAAGGCTATAATTATTTGAATTTTGTATAGTTATAAAACTATCATTATTAAATGTTAATTTCATTGTCATTAGGTTCAAAATCAAATCATTTACCTTTTAGTTTTGAGGAGTGATTATTGAACCACTATTTAGGGGTTTATTTTCTTATATGAACCTTTTGTGACTCCGTAGTTTTTTTATTGTTTTTTACACTATAATATATACCATATATGGAAATGCGCATATCCATATTTAAGGTTTACTATGTTACCTCATCAATTTTTTAAACTGCTTTCAGATGAAACTCGAATGCGTTGCTTATTGCTTATCGCGCGTGAAGGCCGTTTATGTGTAAATCAGTTAACCGAAGCGTTAGAAGAAAGCCAACCGAAAGTTTCTCGGCATTTAGCTCAACTACGTCAATCTGGAGTATTGGTCGATACCCGTGAAGGGCAGTGGGTTTATTATCAAGTTAGTGCTCAATTACCTGGTTGGTTAAACAAAATTATTGAGGGTTTGAAGCAATCGAATTGCTTACAGACTGAATATCAAAAAGACACCGATAAATTAAAAGCAATAAAATCATGTTGTTAAATTAAGGATTAAAACGATGACAATTAAAGTAGGTATTAACGGTTTTGGTCGTATTGGACGTTTGGCTTTAAGAGCCGCATTTGATTGGCCAGAGCTTGAATTTGTACAAATTAATGATGTGGCGGGTGATGCCCATACTCTAGCGCATTTACTTGAGTTCGATTCAATTCAAGGACGTTGGAATCATGCAGTGACTACCGATGGCAACACTATGATCATTGGTGACCAAAAGCTAATAACCACACAAGAAAAAGAGATTGATGCTGTTGATTGGTCTGGTTGTGATGTCGTTATTGAAGCAACGGGTGTTCATCGCTCTCGCTCATTTCTCGATAAATATTTAGTGCAGGGTGTAAAGCGTGTCGTTGTGTCTGCGCCAGTAAAAGAAGACGGTGTTGCGAATATCGTTGTTGGCGTGAATGACGATATTTTTGATCCTGTAATTCATCAGATTGTAACTGCGGCTTCTTGTACTACCAATTGCCTCGCACCAATTGTTAAAATTATCAATAATGAGTTTGGTATCGAAAACGCGGCATTTACGACTATTCATGATTTAACTAATACACAAACTATTTTAGATGCGCCCCATAAAGATTTACGTCGTGCTCGTGCATGTGGAATGAGTTTGATCCCAACGACGACGGGATCGGCAAAAGCAATTGTTGAAATCTTCCCTGAATTAGAAAACAAAATTAATGGTCATGCAGTTCGAGTTCCTTTAGCGAATGCGTCTTTGACGGACATTGTTTTTGAAGTGAAAAGAGACACAACGGTTGAAGAAGTAAATCAGTTATTGAAGGAAGCGGCTTATGGTGATCTAAAAGGTATTTTAGGTTACGAAGAGCGCCCATTAGTATCGATTGATTATAAAGGTGATCAACGATCAACCATTGTTGATGCGTTATCTACCATGCTTGTGGGGAAGCGAATGGTAAAAATTTATGCGTGGTATGACAATGAAATGGGGTATGCGACGCGTACTGCTGAACTCGTTCGTACTGTTGGCTTAGCTTAACTTTAAGAGGTTTCATAATGACACATCCAACTTGGGAATTACCTGTTTCTGGTACTGACGGAGCGCTTATTTTAACTCCGTGCCCTGGTACGAAAGGCGTTGATTTGATTGACTCGTTAATGCAATTAAAAGCACAAGGTGTAGAAGCAATTGCCACGGCGTTAAACCAAGATGAACTTACCGAAAAAGGCGTAGGCTCTCTTGGTGAAGAAGCACAACGTCTAGGGATGAAATGGTTTTATCTTCCCATTGAAGATGATTGTGCTCCGGGGGATGAATTTGCAAAACAATGGAAATTAGCAACGCCTGATCTGCAACAAGTGGTAGAAAACAATGGCAAAGTAGCAATGCATTGCATGGGGGGATCTGGTCGTACAGGATTACTTGCTGGGCATTTACTGTTGGATTTAGGCTGGGATTTGGATGTAATTAAACAGCAAGTTCAAGCGTTACGTCCGGGTGCTTTCACTAAGCCTGTGCAAATTGAATACATCGATTTTATTGCTCACAAATAATCTGCATTAACAAAGACCTTAATATTGTTTTTTTAAGGTCTTTTCATTTTATTAGGTTTTCTATTATGTTTTCTCAATTTAGCCATAACGTTCGACAGTATATGTTGGTGACGTTTAATTATTGGAATTTCACTATTACTGATGGCGCATTGCGTATGTTGGTGGTGCTGTATTTTTATGATTTAGGTTATGGCACCTTAGCCATTGCTTCTCTCTTTTTATTTTATGAATTTTTTGGTGTCGTAACGAATTTACTCGGAGGGTGGTTAGGGGCTCGGTTAGGGCTAAATAAAACCATGAATGTGGGTTTGATAATGCAAGTTTTTGCATTATTGATGCTGGCATTACCGAGTGTTTGGTTAACTATCCCATGGGTGATGGCAGCACAAGCATTATCAGGTATTGCTAAAGATCTGAATAAGATGAGTGCAAAAAGTGCGATTAAAACATTGGTGCCTAGCGATCAAGAAGGGGCGCTCTATAAGTGGATAGCGATTCTTACGGGTTCTAAAAATGCGCTTAAAGGGGCTGGGTTCTTTTTAGGTGGATTATTATTAACGACGATTGGATTTCAACTTGCCGTTATTGGGATGGCAGCGGTTCTTTTTGTTGTTTTTCTTGGTAGCGTAATGTTGCTTGATGGTGACATGGGAAAAGCAAAATCCAAACCTAAATTTACGCAGTTATTTTCAAAATCAGAACAGATTAATCGGTTATCAGCGGCACGTTTATTTTTGTTTGGTGCAAGAGATGTTTGGTTTGTCGTCGCTTTACCGATTTATTTAGGCAGTGTGTTTGGTTGGGATCATTCTTTAGTGGGTGGTTTTTTAGCATTGTGGGTTATTGCTTATGGATTTGTTCAAGGATTTGCTCCTAAGATAACAGGTAAAAAAGAAGGCCGAACCCCTGATGGCAGAGCGGCATTACATTGGGTTGCGCTGTTAACGATAGTCACGGGGATTATTGCGTATCTAGTGCAAGTTGAGTGGCAAGCTGAATATACGATCGTGATTGGTTTATTGATGTTTGGGGCTGTATTTGCGGTTAATTCGTCATTACATTCGTACTTGATTGTGAGTTACGCCAAAGGCGATGGTGTTTCTATGGATGTCGGTTTTTATTATATGGCGAATGCGATGGGACGTTTGATCGGAACGATTTTATCTGGACTAGTCTTTCAAGTGGCAGGTTTTGCAGCGTGTTTGTGGGTATCTTTCGGTTTCTTGCTTCTATCTACGCTGATATCAATTAAATTACCTAAAAATACAGAATGACGTTAATAGAGATTAAATCATTAAAATGGACTTTCTTTCTGTAATTCTGCACAAATATCGACAATTGCTAATGACAGACCAGAACGGATCATTTGTTTTTGTCGATCTATTTGCATTTGATAGAACATCAGGTCGGTGTCGTCATTCATTGGGGTGATTTCTAGTTGGAGCATTCCCATTCTTTTAACTAAATGAAGTGAGTTTATCGGTGTGATTACTTGTGGATCGGTAAATTGAAATTCATTCATTTCAGCGTTTAATTTATTACGAAGTTGAATTAAGCCTTCAATATCATGATAGGTATTATTGGGTAATACACCTAAGCCAAAAAGAAGCTTTAACCTTACGTTTAAATCGCCGAGTGGACCTGAATCTTGGAGTAATGGGCCGATCACGGATTGAACTGCGAAGTCATCTTTACGAAAAATACGTTGGATTAACCCGTCGATAGACTCATTAAGAATATCGACAGCAATGATGAAAAAACCACGCACAGAAGGTGCATCGTCTAGTCGTTCAATGATGTTAGATTCGTTTATTACTTCTGTCATAAAATAGCCATAAAAGAGAGAGGCATTACGCCTCTCTAACTGTTTCTTATTAGTTTAATGTCGTAAAGATTGCTTCAATCTTTTTCGCTTCTGAACTGTTTTCATTTAATCCGGTGTAATGCGCTAATGTCGCTTTTAAGCCAGATTCCTGTAAGCGAGTTTGTAGCTCGACTGCTTGTGGATCTGTGTCATTTACGTATTTAAATGCGGCAGCGATGCCTTTTAATAGTGTTTTATTTTCAATTCCGTATTCGATTGTACCTAATAACGGTTTGATTAGGCGATCATTTTCACCTAATTTACGAATTGGCTGACGGGCAACGCGATCAATCTCATCTCGTAAATACGGATTCGCAAATCGGCCTAAGATTTTTTCGATATAGGCAGCATGTAATTCTTTATCAAAACCGTAGCGACGAATGAGCACTTCACCACTTTCTTCCATTGCGGCTTTTACTTCGGTTCTAATTTCAGGGTCTTGAATCGCGTCACGTACGGTCTCATGGCCTTTTAATGCACCAAGATAAGCCGTAATGCAATGACCCGTATTTAAAGTGAAGAGTTTGCGCTCAACAAACGCCATTAGGTTGTCTGTTTTTTCCATTCCAGCAATATTAGGTACGCCACCTTTGAATTGTTTTTCATCAACAATCCATTCACTGAAACTTTCAACGGTAACTTCAAGTAAATCGTCATTGGCCGCTTCTGATGGTGGAACAATACGGTCAACCGCAGAATCAACAAAACCAACTAATTCGTCACAACGTGCATGAAAAGAGTCGTCAAGATGAGAGTACACTTCATTTTTAAGGTGAGTAGTACCTCGAACCATATTTTCACAAGCAATGATATTAAGTGGTGATTCATTGTTGGCTTCAAAACGTTTGGTTAACCCTTTTGCAATGGTTTTTGCAATAATATTTAATACGTTAGGGCCAACGGCGGTTGTCACTAAATCGGTGTGTACAATACGCTCAATAACATCGTCACTGGTTGAGTTTACGGCAGTTACATGAGTAACTGTGTCGATTTGGCATTTAGACCCAACGACTTTTACTTTGTATGATTGGTCATGACAAAGTTGATCAACTAACGGTGCATCAACGTCTGCGAATGTAACAGCGACGTTTGAATCAGAAAGAACTTTACCAATAAAACCACGACCGATATTACCTGCGCCAAAATGTACTGCTTTCATAATAATTACCTTCAATTTTATATTAGGAGGAAGCCAGCCCTATAGGGGTAAAGCTGACTTCTTATTGGTACTAAATACTTATGCTGCTTGTTCGCCTGAAAGAATCTCTAAAACCTCATTAACGCTGTTAGTCGATGTTAGTTTTTCGATGGCACCAGGTTCGTCAAGTGCATTCGTAATTGCAGTAATTACTTGAATGTGTTCATCATTTTTTGCAGCAATACCAATAACCAATTTAGCGATATCATCACCGTCTTCAGTGAATTGAACACCTGATGGGTACTGACAGATAACAATGCCTGTTTTGATTATTCGGTCTTTGGCTTCTATTGTTCCGTGTGGTACGGCAATAGATTCGCCAAGGTAAGTGGAGACAAGTTTTTCACGATCAAACATCGCCGATACATATTCTGGTTCAGCATAACCCAGTGAAACGAGCTGCTCTCCTGCGTATTGAATGGCTTCTTCTTTCGTTTTACATGTTAATCCAAGATGGATGTTTTTTGACTCGATTTGGAAAGGGTGTGCATTTTGTGGTTCAAAGAAATCGTCATTTGCTGCCACTGGAGAAACGTGTGGCATCTCATCATCATTTGCCGCTTTTGGATAAGTAGAGGCCATGATACGAGCGACTAAATCGTTATAGATATGGCTATCTAAGAAATTCGTTAATGAAATATGCTCTGCGTTTTCTGCGTGCTTACGTGCACGGTCCGTTAAATCTTTATGAGTAATCACAATATCGACATCCGTAGGCAAGTTATTGATAGCACAGTTTGTTACGCTGATTTTTAAGCCTGCTGCTTGTACTTTTTTACGAAGCAGACCAGCGCCCATTGCACTTGACCCCATGCCTGCGTCACACGCTACGATGATTTTTTGGATGTTATTGAATTTTGTTGAGTTACTTTTTTCAGCAGTGATACCAGAAGGTTGACCTTTTGAATCAGATTTCATATTACGCATTTTTGATGTCGCATCATCGAGTGATGTTCCGTCATTTTCATCTGATGTCGCTTGAGTTTTCATTAGGATTGCGGCAACAGTAAATGAAACGGCAGTCGCAGATAAAATTGAACAGATAACGCCAAGCGCAGAGGCTTTAGGTGTCAATAGTAAGATGGCAAAGATAGAGCCTGGAGACGCTGGAGCAACCATACCTGCATTAAACAGAGTTAGAACGAATACTCCTGTCATGCCACCAGCAATCGCTGCAAGAATTAAGCGCGGGTTCATAAGAATGTATGGGAAGTAAATTTCGTGAATACCACCAAAGAAGTGAATGATAGATGCACCACCAGCGGTTTGTTTTGCTGTGCCTTTACCAAAGAACATATAAGCAAGAAGAATACCTAAGCCAGGTCCTGGATTTGCTTCAATTAAGAAGAAGATAGATTGGCCAGTTTCGTTTGCCTGTTGGATACCTAGAGGAGAAAAGATACCGTGGTTAATGGCGTTATTCAGGAATAGAATTTTTGCTGGTTCAACAAAAATAGAAGTTAAAGGCAGAAGACCTGCATCGACTAAGAAGTTAACCCCCCCAGCAAGACCTGCAGATAAGACCTTAACAAAAGGACCAATGAAGAAAAAAGCAACAATTGCACACAACATACCAATGATGCCGGCAGAAAAGTTGTTAACTAGCATTTCAAAGCCGCTTTTGATTTTACCATCGACTTTTTGGTCGAACAGTTTAATCGCTAGGCCGCCCATAGGACCCACCATCATTGCGCCCATGAACATTGGGATATCAGTACCAGCAATCACACCCATAGTGGTAATTGCACCAACAATGGCACCACGTTCGCCGCCCACTAATTTCCCACCGGTATAACCGATAAGCAGTGGAAGTAAATAAGTAATCATTGGGCCAACTAGTTTTGCTAACTCTTCGTTAGGGATCCAACCAGTCGGAATAAATAAAGCTGTGATAAAGCCCCATGCGATAAACGCACCAATGTTAGGCATTACCATATTTGATAAAAAACGACCAAAATTTTGTATCTTGATCTTTGCATCTGGTGATATCATGCGTGATTCCCCGTTTGAGGTTTTTATTAAACTGTCTAAAAATGACTCGCCAAAGTCATTGGTTAATTTCTAAGTACAGACATAATTTACCATAGATTTTTTAATTGAACCGATAACGGGAAATTCGTGAATCAAGTCACGTTTTCACTCCATCTGCAATAAATAAAGTAGATCTTCGTTGCATTAACGTATTGAAAATTTACTACAAATAATAAATTTCAATTTTGTCAATTACTATTTGGCGATCAAGTTCTCGTTTGCAGCACTTCTCTTAAGTAAGAAATAGTGATCCTTGTCACGAATGTTGAATTTGAATTTAAATAATCAAACATAAAGGTGATTTTCCTCACATTTTCATCTTTTATTCACGCTCCGAATTAAATCGTTTCATTTCTTTGCTTGTAAACTGAAATTTTATTACGAATAAAACTGCCCCTTAAGTATTATCTTTCATTTGGTTTATTTCCATTTTACGACTCTGTTTTTTTGTTTGTGGGTGCTTTCAATCAGAAGGTATTTTTTGTATGCGTGGAATTTGAAGCGTATTTTGGAGGTAAAAGATCATGAGAATAGAAAAAGAATATGATGTGAGTGGTTAAATGTGGATTAATGGAATGGTGTTGAAATGATAATCCCAAAAATAGACATAAAAAAAGGAGAACATAAGTTCTCCTTTTTGCGATGTATAAAGCAGAAGATTAAACGTGTTTAATATTTTCAGCTTCTAGTTCTTTAAAGTATTTAACTGTTTTCACTTTCAGTTCTTGTTGTGATGCTTCATCACAAACGATCACTGATTTAGGGTGAATTTGAAGTGCTGATACTGTCCACATGTGGTTTACAGAACCTTCAACAGCAGCTTGTAGAGCAAGTGCTTTGTTGTGGCCAGTAATTAGGATCATGATTTCAGCAGAATCAAGCAGAGTACCAACACCGATAGTTAATGCGTACTTAGGTACTTGAGCAATATCGCCGTCGAAGAAGCGAGAGTTAGCAATACGAGTATCTTCAGTTAGTGTTTTGATACGAGTACGAGATGCTAGAGATGAAGCTGGTTCGTTAAATGCGATATGACCGTCGTTACCAACACCACCCATGAACAAGTTAATGCGACCGTAAGACTTAATTTTGTCTTCGTAACGCTGGCATTCTTCTTCGTGGTTGTCAGTGTTACCGTTTAGAAGGTTAATGTTTTCTTCTTGGATATCAACATGGTTGAAAAAGTTTTCAAACATGAAAGTACGGTAAGATTCTGGGTGGTTTGTATCAAGACCGATGTACTCATCCATGTTGAATGTTACTACGTTCTTAAAGCTTACTTTGTCTGCTTTGTACAGTTCAATTAGCTTTTTGTAAGTATTAAGAGGAGTTCCACCAGTAGGAAGACCAAGAACAAATGGACGATCTGCTGTTGGGTTAAACTCATTGATGCGGTTAACAATGTGTTGTGCTGACCATGCACCTACTTGTTCTGCTTGGTTTAATGGAATAAGTCTCATCATATACCTCAAAAAATTAATGTAATTGTTCGCTTAATTGCGTTAATTCGCATTGTAAAATAAGTACCTTCGTAATGCTAATGATTTTGGTCAATAAAGGAGCAAAATTATTCAACCAAGCTCACATTTTGTTGCAAATGCTGAATAAACGGCTCTGCTTTCATGAATCCCGTAAGACGAGAGTCTGATAAATAATCGCCATTTGCATTCCAAAAATCTATGGTAGGCAAACCTAACACCTTAAGTTGTTTTAATAATTCAATATCAACTGGGCTGTTTTTGGTGACATCGGCTTGCAACAAAATAAAGTTGGATAGTAACGGTTCAACGTTTTCATCATGAAAGGTGTATTTTTCAAATTCTTTACAAGCGACACACCAATCTGCATAGAAATCGAGCATCACAGGCTTGCCTTGAATTTTTGCTACCTTAAGCTCTTTGTTTAATTCATCAATAGTAGAGATGCGCTTAAAGGCTACCGCTTGAGTAGTGGCAACTTGGCTCGATGTTTTCCCTGATATGGCATCGATGACAGGAATAGCTGAGCCGACGATACCTAAAATAGCGATGATACCAGCAACACTTGTTTTCCATGATTGGGGCATCGTTGCTTTGACATGATATAACCAACCAAATGCTACGATCCCAAGAGCAGACCAAATAAATGGCGTGATGTTATGAGGAAGAATTCGCTCTAATAAGAAGACTGGAACCGCGAGAAGAATAAAACCAAACAGGGTCTTCACATACGTCATCCATACGCCCGCTTTTGGTAGCAGTTTATTACCAAATACGGCGGCTAAAATTAATGGGATACCCATACCAATCGCCAAGGCATACAACGCAACTGCGCCTGTTAGTAAGTCCCCACTTTTTGCGACATAAAGTAACGCACCAGACAGTGGTGCAGTCGTACATGGTGAGCACACTAAACCAGAGATCGCACCCATCGCAAATACGCCACCTAAGTTACCGCCTTTTTGTTGGTTACTGATGTCGTTTAATTTGGTTTGTAAGCTGCTTGGTAATTGAATGGTGTAAACACCAAACATGGACAGTGCCAACAGCACAAACATCACACTCAAACCAATAAGAACGTAGGGATGTTGTAATGCTGCTTGGAATTGTAGACCGGCAGAAGCAACGACTAACCCAAGTAAGGTGTAAGTAAGAGCCATGCCTTGAACATAGACAAAAGACAGTTTGAAGGCTTTACCGTGAGAAAGTTTACCGCCACCTAAAACAATGCCCGTTAAAATAGGGTACATAGGTAACACACAAGGAGTAAACGCAAGACCAATACCTAACGCTAAGAATAAAAACGGAGTCCACCAAGCATCACCCAGATCGCTTGCAAGCGCTTGCTGTTGAGTTTGATTTTTTGGTTGTTGAATACCAGCGGTATTTAGACTATTTACCGATGGTGATGTCGCTTTTTCTACGCTCACTGGTGCGGTTTCGCTTTTGGCTACCACATGAGTATTTGCCGTTTCGTTTTGGTATGAGCTTGAGGCTGTGAGCATGGATAATGGGATTTTACGGATTTCTGGTGGATAACAGAATCCTGCTTTTGCACACCCTTGATAACGAACGGTTAGCTCTGCATCTTTATCGACTGAGATGAGTGGCACAGTGATGGTCAATGGCTTGGTGTAGATATTAACATCACCAAAAAATTCATCGTTATGAGGCGTGCCTTGTTCCATGACTAAGTCGGCAATTTTAGCATCATGCGCTGAGACTGAAATACGCTGCTGATATAAGTAATAATCAGGTTTTACTTGCCAATCTAAATAAACGCGATCCCCTTGTTGCATGAAGTTGAATGGGAAGGCTTCATTTACGGTCACAAAAGAAGAGTCTTGTTGATTTTGTAGTTTAGTTAAATCAAAAGCCGCAACCGCTTGGGGTGCAAAGGACGCAAATAAAATGAAGAATGATAAAAGGGCGGCTCTAAATCGGAGTAAATTCGTCATGTGGGGGTCTTTATAAAAATAGATACGGATATGACTATCGAAATGGTCAAGAGTTCAGCAAGTATAATATCAATTCGCACTAACATCTATGATCCGTTTTTTGAGATTTTTTCCTCTTTAAATCGATTATTGAGATATAAAAAATGGCAGCTAAATTAGCTGCCATTGAAAGAGATGTTTGAGTCTTCTTAATTAAAGAATAATGCCACCAAATAAGAAACCTAGAGCAACAGAAGTAGAAATCGTTGCAACACCCGGGATGAAGAATGGGTGGTTGAATACAAGGTTACCAATACGTGTTGAGCCGGTGTCATCCATTTCAACCGCCGCCAGAAGCGTTGGATAAGTAGGAAGAACGAACAACGCACTTACCGCAGCAAAAGAAGCAACGGCAGTGATAGGTGCAACACCGATTGCCAATGCAGCAGGCATTAATGCTGTCGTTGTTGCGCCTTGAGAGTAAAGCAACATTGAAGCAAAGAATAAAACAATCGCTAGCATCCACGGGTATTGTGCAAGGATCTCAGCAGAGAACTCTTTGATTTCACCAATGTGAGAAGAAACGAAGGTATCACCAAGCCATGCTACACCAAGCACACACACATGCACTCATGCCTGATTTGAAGGTTGCTGCGTTAGCAATTTTAGAGGCATCAATCTTAGTGAAAGTAACAATAGCAGCCGCTGCTGTTAGCATTAGCGCCATAATTGCTTCATTTCGGCCAATGGTTGGGTGTTCAATAAGACCCACACTGCCACTGATCATCGTTGCATAAGCAACAACGGCTACGATGGCAACACAGAAGATATAAACAGATGTTTTTGCCGTAGGTAAGATTTCACGTTTACCTGTGCCGTTCATTTTGATTAGACCTTTTGCAAGGCGATCTTGATAAACAGGATCATCTTTTAACTCACAACCTAGGAAGTTAGCAACGAATGCACCAACCATACATGCTAGGAATGTAGAAGGAATACATACCGCTAATAGCGTTAAGTAATCCACACCTAATGGCTCAAGGATGCCAGAGAAGAAAACAACTGCCGCTGAGATTGGAGACGCAGTGATTGCAATTTGAGAAGCAACAACAGCGATAGAAAGTGGGCGAGATGGGCGAACACCTTGTTCTTTAGCTACTTCAGCAATTACTGGAAGCGTAGAGAATGCCGTGTGTCCTGTTCCTGCTAGCATTGTCATGAAGTAAGTCACGATTGGTGCGTAGAAAGTAATACGTTTTGGATTTTTGCGTAAGAATTTTTCTGCTAGGTCAACCAACCAATCCATACCGCCAGCCACTTGCATTGCAGCAATAGCCGTGATTACAGACATGATGATTAAAATAACATCAATAGGGATAGAACCTGCATCTAAACCTAAGATCATGGTAAGAACAAGAACGCCCGCACCACCCGCAAATCCAATACCAATACCGCCGATGCGTGCACCTAAATAGATGAACAGCAGTACGACAAGAAGTTGTACAGCAATCATAATGTAACTCCAATGTTTAAAATTAAAATAATTATTCAGATTTTTATTAGGTGTGTATAAA
>SAMEA5043647__coassemble_345_pt1 | contig 19102 bp, 21 predicted proteins | sample SAMEA5043647__metabat2_low_PE_001 | metagenome-assembled genome bin SAMEA5043647 (sample SAMEA5043647) | Gadus morhua | reverse complement strand
AAAATAAAAAGAATAGATATTTATAAAAAGGTTCCTGTATATAAAAACGCTCTTTTAAACGAACCTATGAGTATAATTATAGTTGATCTAAATGATAAGGAATTTAATGCTAGTGGTAATTGCCCTGAATATACTATTGGTTGGAATGTTTTAGTAAAACTTAGAAATGATTATAATATAATTAATTGTAAACCATATATAGAACTAACTATGAAGTATCGAACTAATACAATTATAGAAAAAAATAAACTTTTCTATGATAAAATAAATTATAAATATGTTAAATAAAACGCGGGTAAGCAAGATAAGTATAAAAATGATTAAAACATTATGTTTATTTACTGTTTATTTAAAGGCATACATAATGAAAAAGAAATATCAGGGTTAGTCATACGACGTTGTGAACAATCGTCTAAGGATACTCTTTTTCAAGTAGAGCCTTATTTTTATGGTGACGAAAAATATATTTTAGAGTGTAACGGATTTTACAAAAAAGCTGACTTATCATAGTCGGCTTTTTTATGGTATTTACTGCGGTGACCTTGCTAGACTTTAAGGAGCACTTCTGCTTCTTTTTTGGCTTTCTTAGTTTTTATCTGAGCCAAAATAACCCCAGAAATCACCATTAATCCACCCATTAAGTGATAACTTTCAATTTTCTCACCTAATAAAACAGCCGCAAGAGAAACGGCTACAACCGGCATTAAATTCATGAACATCGCGCTAGATTCGGCACCAATGACATCAATGGCTTTAACCCACATCCAAGGGGCAGCAATAGAAGCCGCAATAGAGGCGTACATAATCAGTGGGATAGACTCTTTTGTTGGTAATAAGTTGTCACTGGTTAGCCATAATGGCATTAGCATAGCGACAGCAAACATGCCTTGCATATAAATCATCTGCCAGTTAGTGATTGGCATTTTCCAACGTTTCAATAATACGCAATAGGCTGCATAAGTGAATGCTGCTATTACCATTAAACCATCGCCTTGAGTGATCGGTTGATGCAAAAAGAAAGTCACATCGCCATGACCGAGCATAAACGTTAAGCCAGCTAACGAAATTACGGCACCAACAATACTTAATGCGGATATGCGTTTTCCTAGCAACGGTACGCTAAGAAAAACACTGATGAGTGGCACTAAAGAAATGATTAATGACATATTCGATGCTGTAGTGGTTAATCCAGCGTAGTAGCCTAATGATTGGTTGATGACCATGCCAAGTAAGGCTAAAAAAGCCAGCTTAGAGAGGTAAGGGCGTATCACATGGCGAGATTTAATAATCGAAGGCAAGCAAAATGGCGTTAACAGAAGCATTGCAAAAGCCCAACGATAAAAACTCATGGCACTTGGCTCAATAGCTGATGCTGCCATTTTATTAATGATGGAATTTCCGCCCCAAATTATGACGGTAAATAGTGGTAATAAGTAATACATGTGAGCTGCATCTCATCTGGAGGTAATGAGATGCAGTGTGACAGGTCGAATTATTTATATATATCTCTAATCGGACACCTTGGTTTACTAATAAGACACGATTACATTTTGTGCTTCATTCCTGCCATTACTTTTTTTACTGGTGCTTTAAATACTTCTTTATCGCCATCAGCAAAATTGAGTGTCACATCAATAAAGTCACTTTCTTTTAGAGGCTGAGCCAAATCAAATAGCATTATATGCAGGCCACCTGGTTTTAGCATGACTTCTTGATCTTTAGGGATCTCAATCGTATCTACTTCTCGCATTTTCATCATACCGTCGGTTTTAATCACGGTGTGCAATTCTACTTTCTTTGCTGCTGAGGTGGTTGCTGATACTAAGGTTCTCGTCGCATCACCTGTATTTTTAATGGTCATGAAAATGGCGCTGTTTGTTGCGTTTGGTGGTGTTGCTCGTGCGTATGGGTTTTCGATAATTAATTGGCTTTGAGCAAAAGCGCCTGTGCTAAGAAGTAGTGCACTAAGAGCAAAAAGTGATTTTTTCATGATGTTATTCCTTTAAAGTATGATTTTTATTATTTTGTCATTAAGTGTGTTGCTTAGTTTGCTGGCAATGAAAGAGATTGAATCGCTTCCACTATGGGATCTGGCGATATAGTGTGAGGCACTTTACGTATTAATGAACCATCTGGTTTTAGAAAGTAGAAATACGAGGAGTGATCAATCGTATATTTTAATGCTGAGTCTTTTAACTCGGTCTTATGAAAGGTGACACTGTAGCGTCTTGCTAATTCATTGATTGCATCGACTGATCCTGAAACGCCCTCAATTGAAGAATGAAAATAATGTGCGTATTCTGCTGAGTGTTCAGGACTGTCTCTTTCTGGATCAAGAGTCACAAAGACAGGTCTTAATGTTTGTAATGTTTCTGGATCGATTTGATTTAATGCGCCAGAGAGCATCGCTAATGAAGTAGGGCAGACATCAGGGCAGCGAGTAAAACCAAAATAGACGATACGAACACGGGGATCGTCGAGATCAAAAAGATCAACGGGTTTATTTTCTATACCATACAGTGCGTTATCGTCAGTTGAATACGCTAAATAGGCTTGTTTTGCTCCGAAACCAATGAATATAATTGCGATTATTAATAAGAGTTTTTTCATTGGACGGCCTTTAATGAAATAGAGACTGAGGTGGTTCCATCACTGATGGTACCTACCCATGTCATGCTGTTTTGGGTGCAAATTGGAAGTAAAATAGTGCCATTAAATTGGTGGTTTTCATTTTTTGATAATTTAAAAATAGGATTGCCCATTTCCATTTCATGCCCCTTCAAAGAAACGATGAGGTTGTCTGTATTTAAGTTCGGCCAATTCACAGTAATAGAGCTCGGTTCTAAAGGCGTAAGTACGTCTTTTTCTAATTCGATGTCGATGCCATTTTTTGTACAAGGCAAGCTTGAGAGCTTACACGTCTCTTCAATTTGAACGGTTTGTGCCGAATAAGAAATAAGAGCGTCTTTTATCTCGGTGAAAAAAAATCCAACACCAAATAAAAGTAACACGGCAATGACTTTCATTGCTGAAGAGGCTATGTTCATATACAAATAAATTTATCAAATAAAAGTATGATAATAGTAGCATAGCAACAATACAGGGCAGTGTACTGGTTGTTGGAGTGTGATCATCGTTAAAATTTAGTAAAAAAGGATAAGTAGGCTATGGATAAAAAACGTTGCCAGTGGGCTGAAGTTTCTGATTTAGATAGAGAATATCATGATAATGAATGGGGGGTTCCTGTTCACTCTGATCAACAATTGTTTGAATCTTTAATTTTAGAAGGTGCGCAAGCGGGATTAAGTTGGTCTACTATTTTAAAAAAACGGGAAGGCTACCGTTTGCTGTTTGATGGTTTTGATGTTCAAAAAATCGTTAAATATGATCAAGATAAAGTCGACGCGTTAATGCTAGACGCTCGTATTGTTCGTCATCGCTTAAAAATTAATTCGGTGATCACCAATGCTCAGGCCTTTATTAAGATACAGCAAGAGTTTGGCAGTTTTTCTGACTATTTGTGGTCTTATGTTGATGGCAAACCAATGATAAATAAGTGGGAAACAATGGCTGATGTGCCAGCCACCACTGAGTTATCTGATAAATTAAGTAAAGATCTAAAGAAACGTGGTTTTAAATTTATTGGTTCGACCATCTGTTACGCTTTTTTACAGGCGACAGGCGTAATCGATGATCATCTTGTCAGTTGCCCTTGCTACAAAGGTTGATTTTAAGTTACTTTTAAGTTAACTAAAGGTTGCCTAGTACCGTATTTAGAATAAGTATAAAGTAAGTGTACTACGCAGGTAATCAAGGAGTGATTATGACGAATAAGATGATAGAAGACACGGATGCAAATATTATCGAAACCGTGGATATTAATGGCACGTATCAAGAAGAGCGACGAGAAAAGGAAGAAAGAAGAAATTACCCAACAAAATCTGTTCTTTTTGAGCGTCGAATAACAAAAGATAAACGCATTAAGAAGAGTATCGACATTAAAATTTAATCTCTTTCTCATGATTACCATGAATAAACTGTGTATTTGATATTAAAAAGGAGCGTAATTTACGCTCCTTTTTTGTGCCTGCTAATCTTTTATTTTAAATATAATAGGGCAGTGATCGGTGAGTTGGAATTTTTTAACGTCATTTTGGTCATACAGTAATTGCTCTACTTCGACTTGTTTAAGAGAAAGATTACTAATGCCGTGATCAATCAAGCGGGTAAATGTGGTGTATTTAGGCCAATTACGTTTCCATTGTTTAACGGTGCAACTACCTTTGGTGTCTTCTGTTAGTAGGTATGGGTCTTGTGGTGTGCCTTTTTGAATTTCTTTCCACACCCAACTTCTTGGGTGCGCTAAGGTGTGATTAAAGTCCCCAAGAATTAAGTAATCTTGTTTCTTTTCGTTTCGCTCATTTATCCAATCAATCACTTCTTCTGTTTGTTGTTCAAGAGTAGAACAGGCATAGTTTTTCTTTTTCTGACCAAAACACCCTGATTTCAAATGAACAGAAAGTAAATGCAAAGGCTTTTCGTTTACGGTTGCAATGATATAAGCCGCATAACGTAATTTGCTGGTTTTCTTGTTGGGTAACAGAGAAAAATCATCAGGGTCAGTCACGCTAATTGAGTTGTGCACGGCAAAACCCGTGTATTGGTTTATGTCATTAAACTGCTTTTTTGGGTTAGATGAACGATCGGATAAGTAGATTTTATACTCGTTCCCCACGACTTTTTGAATCGCCTCAGCGGAATCGACTTCTTGGAAGGCCAATATTTGGCTATTTGATTTAATAAAATAATTATTTAAGGATTGAAAATCGTATTCATTTCTTTCTGATGGTTTAAATTTTTCAGATGGATTGAGTGTTAACCATTCCATATTCCATGTCGATAGTGTGACAGCATAGCTTGAAAATGAGCTAAAAATAAGCATGTAAAAACTGAGTAAGCGAGTAATTCGTTGATTCATAAGTCCTCCAGAAATCGCAAGCAGTTTAATCAAAAACTTACTGCATAGCACACAAAAAAATGTTTCATTTTCATACATTGCAACGAATTTGAGAACAAGATTAAAGCAGTGGTGAAAGTAGAATCACCCTCAGATTTCTCTTGATCTAGATCAAGGTATTTTATTCGTAGATCGAGCTTAATACACCACATCTTGTGTTAGCAAGTCTAATGCACCCACTATTTAGTATTTGGAGCCACTGTGAACATAACTGTAATCAAACGAGATGGAAGTCGTGCAGCCTATGAGAATTCTCGTATTATTGAGGCTGTAAAAGGCGCTTCAGAGCAGGTTACGCCTGAAATTGAGAGTTATGCTCAGCTAGTGGCTCATGCCGTTGAAGTGGCTCTACAGGGACAAAAAGAAGTGGGTATTCGTCAGATCCAAGATCTGGTTGAAAACGAATTAATGCAAGGACCACATAAAGTGTTAGCGCGTGCCTATATTGAGTATCGCCATGACCGTGACATTGCTCGTGAAAAAATCAGTGTGCTAAATAAAGAAATTAGCGGCCTGATTGAACAAAGCAATGCTGAATTACTGAATGAAAACGCCAATAAAGACGGCAAAGTTATCCCAACGCAGCGTGATTTACTGGCGGGTATTGTGGCTAAGCACTATGCGACACGTCATATTTTACCGCGTGATATTGTTCAAGCGCATGAACGTGGCGAGATCCATTACCACGATTTAGATTACGCCCCGTTCTTCCCAATGTTCAACTGTATGCTGATTGACTTAAAAGGCATGTTAACAGGTGGCTTTAAAATGGGTAATGCGGAAATCGATACACCAAAATCGATTGCCACAGCGACAGCGGTAACCGCGCAAATCATTGCTCAAGTTGCAAGTCATATCTACGGTGGAACTACGATTAACCGTATTGATGAAATTCTTGCGCCTTATGTAACGGTTAGTTACGAAAAAGCGAAGAAGTTGGCTGAGAAATGGAACATTGCGGATACTGAAGCGTTTGCTCAAGCACAAACAGAAAAAGAATGTTATGACGCATTCCAGTCTCTTGAGTACGAAGTAAACACATTACATACCGCGAACGGGCAAACGCCTTTTGTTACGTTTGGTTTTGGTTTAGGCACAAGCTGGGAATCAAAATTAATTCAGCGTTCTATTTTAGCAAACCGTATTGCTGGTTTAGGTAAAAACCGTAAAACAGCGGTATTCCCTAAATTAGTCTTCGCTATTCGTGATGGTTTGAACCATAAAAAATCGGATCCTCATTACGACATTAAAGAACTTGCGTTGGAATGTGCTACAAAACGTATGTACCCAGACATTCTTAACTACGACAAAGTAGTTGAAGTGACAGGGTCATTCAAAACGCCAATGGGGTGTCGCAGCTTCTTAGACGTTTATGAAGAAAACGGTGAACAAATTCATGATGGCCGTAATAACATTGGCGTTATCAGCTTAAACCTTCCTCGTGTTGCGATTGAAGCGAAAGGTGATGTGACGGCATTCTACAAATTGCTTGATGAGCGTCTACTTCTTTGTCGTCGCGCATTAGAAACGCGTATTTCTCGTCTTGAAGGTGTGAAGGCTCGCGTTGCTCCTATCCTTTATATGGAAGGGGCGTGTGGTGTTCGTCTGAAACCAGATGATGACATCATTAACATCTTTAAAAATGGCCGTGCATCTGTATCACTGGGTTACATTGGTGTGCATGAAACGATTGAAGCATTATTTGGTAATGATGATCACTTATATGACAATGCTGAACTTCAAGCAAAAGCATTAGACATTATTCAATACCTAAAAGATGCAGTCGAAGTATGGACAAAAGAAACCGGTTTTGGCTTTAGTCTTTATGGCACACCAAGTGAAAACTTATGTTCTCGTTTCTGTAAATTAGATAACACACAGTTTGGTGTTATCGATAAAGTGACAGACAAAGGGTACTACACCAACAGTTTCCACCTTGATGTTCAAAAAGTAGTGAACCCATACGATAAGATTGATTTTGAAATGCCATACCCTGAGATCTCAAGCGGTGGTTTCATTTGTTATGGTGAATTCCCTAACATGCAACGCAATATTGAAGCGTTAGAAAACGTATGGGATTACAGCTACAGCCGTGTGCCTTATTACGGAACAAACACACCCATTGATGAATGCTACGAATGTGGTTTTACGGGTGAGTTCGAATGTACAAGTAAAGGTTTTACGTGTCCTAAATGTGGCAATCATGACTCAACCAAAGTGTCAGTAACACGTCGAGTATGTGGTTATTTAGGCAGCCCTGATGCACGTCCATTTAACTTCGGTAAGCAAGAAGAAGTTCAACGTCGAGTGAAACATTTATAATGAATTATCACGTATATCATTCAATTGATGTGATTAACGGACCGGGTACGCGCTGTACCCTGTTTGTTTCTGGTTGTGAGCATAACTGCAAAGGGTGCTATAACAAGTCCACATTAAATCCAAACTCAGGTCATGTATTTTGTCAGCAATTGGAAGATAAGATCATTGCCGATTTGAATGATACGCGTATTCATCGTCGAGGGTTGTCGCTGTCAGGTGGCGATCCTCTTCATCCTGCCAATTGTGAGGCTGTGCTTAAGTTAGTTAAGCGCGTTAAGTCTGAATGTGAAAATAAAGATATTTGGATGTGGACAGGTTATACGTTAAGCGAACTTAACCCAACGCAGCAAGAGATTGTGAATTTGATTGATACGTTAATTGATGGCCGATTTGAACAAGAGAAAGCGGATCCATCATTAGATTGGCGTGGAAGCAGCAATCAAATTATTCATTATTTTAATGATTTGTAAAATTAGAGTAAAAAATTAAGCAATAAACCGTGATATTTTCCTATCTGAATGGTAATTTAAATGTATTACAGATCATAAGGATATGAAAATATGCTGCAAAATATAGCGACTCCTGCTAAAGATCCCATTCTTTCTCTCTCTATTGAATACCGTGCTGATGATCGCGACAACAAAGTCGATCTTGGCATTGGTGTTTATCGTAACGATCAAGGCCACACTCCAATCATGAAAGCGGTGAGTGATTCAGCAAAAGCGATTGCTGCTGAACAAACCACAAAAGCGTACGTTGGCCTTGCTGGCTGTGAAATATTTAACCAAAGCATGGTTGATCTGTTATTACGTGATACGTCTGCTTATGAGCGTGTTTCTGCCATTCAAACGCCTGGTGCCAGTGGCGCATTGCGTATGATTGCCGATTTGATTAAATCAACAGAACCAGGTGCTACGGTTTGGATAAGTAACCCAAGTTACATTAATCATCAACCGGTAATGGAAGCGGCAGGCTTAAAGGTTAAGCATTACTCTTATTTTAATCCTGTAACGAAACACGTTGATAGTGAAGCGATGATGGCTGATTTAGCCAAGGCTGGACCTAAAGACATCATCTTGCTGCACGGTTGTTGTCATAACCCAACAGGGGCGGATATTCGTCTGTCTGATTGGATTGCTATTACTGAGCTTGCGTTAAAAAATGGCTTTATTCCTTTTGTTGATATTGCCTACCAAGGTTTTGGTGATGGCTTAGAATCTGATGCGGCAGGGTTACGCTTTATGGCGGATCGTGTGCCACAAATGTTTATTGCGACGTCATGTTCTAAAAACTTTGGTTTGTACCGTGAACGCACTGGTGCGGCGATGGTGATTGCTGCCAGTATTGAAATTGCGATGAATGCAAAAGCCAAATTACTGCAAATGGCACGAGCAACGTACACGATGCCACCCGATCACGGTGCGGCCATTGTGGGACGAATCTTAAACGATGCGGCATTAACATTATCATGGCGTACCGAGTTAGATGAGATGCAAAAACGTTTACTTGGTTTACGTTCGAATCTTTGTGCAGCGCTGCGTGATGAAACGCAATCGACTCAGTTTGATTTTATTCAACAACATAAAGGCATGTTTTCTGTGATTGGCTTCAATGGCGATCAAATGGCACAGTTAAAATCTGACCATGGAATTTATGCGGTAGGGGACGGTCGTATTAATATTGCAGGAATGCAAGAGCAGCATATTGATTATATTGCAAAATCCGTTGCCTCTGTTGCAAATAAGTAACAGAAATTTTTGAGATAGTTACTATACTAATAGAATGAATCATTACAGATAATACAGTAAAGGAAAACGCATGAAGATAACAAAAAAATGGTCAACGTTACTTTTACCTATTTTACTTGCTGGTTGTATGTCGACAACAGCAACGACAACACCAGAAACAGGTACGACTGATAAGCCAGTTGTTGAGCAACCAGTAACACCAGAGACTAAGCCGGCAGTAAAACCAGAAACAAAGCCCGCGGTAAAGCCTGAGCAAAAACCACAAGTTGATCCTAAACCACCCGTTGCGACAAATCTGAAAACAGCAGATGGCAAACTGATTTTAGGTGAAGAAGAGTGGATGTACATCAAAGCGATTAACCATAACGCGAAAGCTCGAATTGACACAGGCGCTACAACGTCTTCAATTTCAGCGGTTGATATTGAAATGTTTGAGCGTGATGGAAAAGATTGGGTTAAATTTAAACTTGCTCATGGTGCTGGTGAGACAAAAGAGTTTGAATCACCAGTGGCTCGTATCGTAACTATTCGTCAATCAAGTACAGAGAAACGAACTGATCGTCCAGTGATTGAAGCATGGGTACAAATTGGCGATTTAGAAACCAAGACAGAGTTTACTCTTAATGACCGTACGCACATGACGTTCCCTGTATTATTAGGTCGAACTTTCTTCCGTGATGTGGCTGTTGTTGACGTAAGTAAAAAGTTCATTCAGCCAAAAGTAAAATTAGCTAAGTAAATCGCTTATCTATCTTACATCGAAGTAATGAATAAAAACGCCCAAATCTAGTATTTGGGCGTTTTTTCATGTTTTAAATATAGAGGTTAAATTAGTAATTATGATCGTGGATTAGAACAACTTATAATTAGATGCATTCTGCTGCTCTCTATGGGCTTGTAGCTTATATATTTGTTTGTAGATAACGTAATAACGGCTGATATTGGCAACATAATGAACAGGCTCTTTGCTAACGTATTTCTGAGCCATGATTTCTACATTATTAAACCAAACATTAGGGTTATACCCGTGTTTAACCGCCATTCTTCGCATTTTTCTTACATTCGCCGGTCCTGCATTATAAGCCGCTAATGAAAAGTACATTTGATTTTCTTCAGTGATCTCCGGTTTCAAAAAATAGCGTTTATGTACAAAACTCATGTATTTCACACCAGCGTGAATATTATGCTCTAGTTGTCTAAATTTTTTGATATTGATATACGGTTCTTTTGCGGTTTGTGGCAGTACTTGCATAATACCAACGGCACCCATATGAGAAACGAGGCGGTTATTGAACTTGGATTCTTGATACGCTTGAGCTGATATCATTAACCAATCAAATTCATACTTGTCGGCGTATTGTTCAAACAAGACCGCCAAACTTTTAAATTGCGTTACGGTTTCAGGGTTAAGGGCTTTTTTTAGCCACTTGGTATTATCCAGGTATTTCTTGTAAATGACGTTACCTAAGAAGGAGCCTTGACGAATGGTTCTTACGTATTTGTTTACAGCAGATTTTAATTGGGGGCTATTTTGGCGCATTGCCCAGCCAATATTTGCATTTGTTCTGATTGGAAGATCTTCATAGATAGTGATGTTTTTCATTACCTTAGTCCATAATTGTGATTTATGGCTGTCAATCACCGTGATAGGTAATATATCTTGGTTAAGCATCTCCATCAGTTCGTAATCTTGTAGGTTTTCTTCTAGGAATTGAACACTAATAGGTGGAATATCTTGTGCTGAAAGTCGCTTATTGATTCTTTGTAAACTTTCAAAGTAGCTAGAGCTTGGTCTAACCCATACTTCTTTGCCTGAGAGATCTTCAAAAGAGGTAATGGCAGGCGCACTTTTTGAACCGACTAACCATTCTTTACTGTTGCTAATAACAGGATCACTGAAATCAACCGATTTTAAACGTTGAGGTGTGATCGTTAAATTGGCAACGGCAAGATCGCCAAACCCACTTTCTAACGCATTGAATAAATCGTCTCTAGGAATAGGGATCACTTGGACATTCACGTTGATATTATTTTTTCGTAAATGGAGTTCAAAGTGATGGAGGAATTCAGCAATAATGCCTTTAGGTTGTCCCTTTTCTATGTAATAAAATCCAAGATCGGCAGAGACAAGTACCCTAATGGTGCCTTTTTTTTCTAATACTTTTAAATCCCCAACATAAGGAGTTTGAGTCATGGGGGATAACTCAATAGAAAAAGCCAGTTGGGGTATAAATAATAATACCCATATAAATCTACGTAAACTATCCATGTTACGACGCCATTTTTTAACAACATACTAACAAGTTAAAGTGAAAATGAAGATAATTCAAGATTTTTATACGGGTATCACACTCACATTCTCTGGATATTAATGCTGATAAGAAGATTAAAAGAAAGAAGAGGTCGACACATTACGCTGTTTTTTATGTTCTTCTAATTGTGTTATTTGCTTATAAATGACGTAATAACGGCTGATGTTTGACACATAGTGCACGGGCTCTTTACTGATGTATTTCATTGCCATTAATTCAACGTTATTGAACCAAATATTTGGATTATATCCATTTATTTTAGCCATGTTTCTAATGCGCCTTATGTTTGCAGGTCCTGCATTATAAGCCGCAAGAGAAAAATAGAGTTGATTATCAGGGGAAATTTCAGGCTTATCAAAATAGCGTTTATGCACAAAGCTAAGGTATTTTATCCCTGCGTGAATGTTATTTTCTAATAGATTGATATCATTAATGCGAACATTGCGATCTTGTGCCGTTGTTGGCAACACTTGCATAATACCAACCGCACCTTTATGAGAGATGACATTGTTGTTTAATCTTGATTCTTGGTAGGCAAGCGCCGAAGTTAATAACCAGTCGAGATTGTACATGTCTGAATATTGTTTAAATAATCCTGAAAACTGGTTTAGTCTATCGATACTGTCAGATCGTAAGATTTTTGCTAACCATCGGTCATCATTAAGGTATTTTTTATAAATAAGATTCCCTAAGAATGAACCTTTTTTGATTTTTGTAATGTATTGATTCACTACTTTTGACAGCTGTGGGCTGTCTTTTCGCATTGCCCATGCAATATTGATGTCTTCTTTTAGGGGAAATTCATCATGGTATTGAATGTTAGGAATGATCTTTTTCCATAACAGTGCTCGATAATTTTCAATAACGGTGGCAGGAAGCAATTTATTTTCTACCATTTCGAGTATTTCATTCTCTCCAAGAGACTCTTCTAAAAAATGAACATCCATTGGAGAATAATGCTCTCTGGTTAATTGGTTATTTAGATTTTGTAGGGTTTCAAAATAACTGGAACTGCCTTTTACCCAGATCTCTCTTCCTGAAAGATCATAAATGGTTTCAATAGGCGCTTCTTCTTTTGAAGTGATAAGCCATTCGGCACTGTCTTTAATGGTGGGAGTACTGAAATCAATATGCTTTAGGCGATTTTTGGTCACCGCTAAGTGCCCAACAGCAATGTCTCCAATACCGGATTCAAGAGAGCGGATCAGATCATCTTGAGCGACTGGGATAATGCGTATGCGCATGTGACGATTTTGTTTTTTTAATGCTTGTTCAAAGTGCGAAAGAAATTCCGAAATAATGCCAATCGGCTTACCATCACTGACTTGGTAAAAACCAACTTCAACAGAGACTAATATCCGAATGACTAATCGGCGCTAGCTCAATAGATTGAACTACGCTTGGTAATAACAACAAAGCAAAAATAAGGGGACGAAATTGATTCATAGCGGAATTCCAAATAACAATATAGGTACACGCTATGTTTCATTACTGTTAATAACAAGAGGTAAGTTTGTTGTTTTTAGGCGGTATTACATTTGAGACTATTAGTTAATCGGTTATTTAGTAAGAGTGTTTAACTTTTGATTTTAATGAAGTTTTTATGAAGAATTTAGTTATTGCTTTGTTTTTATTTATTGGTGTTGTGAATAAGTAAAAAGCCAGTGGCATACATACAACTGGCTTTTTAGGGAATAAAATCGTAAGTTAATATCGTGTTATTTAGAACGTAAATCGTGCCGTCATCATTATTTGACTGCCGTAGATCCCACCAAATTTAGCTTCAGTACCGACAGAAAGTTGATCTGTTGAATGAAAACGGAAGTGCACGCTACCTACATCTTTTGTTATGTCACTATTAAAAAGTTGACCGTATTGAGCGCCGACTTCAATTTGCTGTACTAACCACATACGAAAACCAATATTTACTTCGGTTAGCATTTCATCACCAAATTTATCACTCGATTTGTCTTTTACATTATGAAGTAATAGTTGACCATAGATGTCTGCGAATTGGTTTATTGGACCGTTGAAACCAATACCACCACTGATGTCCCAATCGCCTTCAAATTCGGTGTCTATTTTTCCGACAAGATGAGCGTTTTCAGTAAATTGCTGATTGATTTGAGCACCGAAAGTACCTGGACTTGTTCCTATACGAGCTTCAAAAAAGCTGTAAGGAAAATTATTTGCTAGCGCAGTTGAAGAAGAAAGTGCTGCAGTTAAAAGCCATATTTTATTGATTGTTTTTATCGGTGTCATAACTTGGTAGCCTAGTTTCCATAAAATTCACTTATAGAAAAGCCTGCAAAATGCAGGCCAAGTTATCGATTTGTTATTTGATTTATAGGGTTTGTAGGCGATCTACTTCAATCTCAGGGGTACTTCCACCTTCATATTCACCAAAAATGCGGACTTTAGTCGTTTCATTAATCGCCGTTGGTAATGAAATGTCGTCATCAATTTCGATTTGAATTTCAGTCGTACCATCTGAGAATACGTATTTGTCTTTACGAATATGGCGAACGATACGTCCATCAATGGTTGCGTCTTGCTCTGCGAACATGCTCGTGTCTTTTAATAACTCAGCGACCGTCGTTGTTGTTACTGGGCCAGTGTAGTTTAATTGAGCGTGTTTATTGTTATGGTCGCCATTGTTAGCCAGAGCGATGGTTGGAGATAAGATTAGAGCGGCTGTAATTGCAATGATTGTCTTTTTCATAATAAACCCTTAATACGATAATGTGATGACTCTGAAATGCAGAGTCTTATGCGTTGTTGTTTCGATAGAGCTATTAAAGCAAAGGTTGCCTGAATCTATAGTGAGGAAGGCATTCATATTCTATTCATCTATTTTATCTTTATTCATATCAGGTGAAACTTCAGTAGAACCTAGCCTCTGTGTTGTTAAAAATGCTAATATCATCAACCTGATATATACGAAATTAGATGGAATTATGAACACTTTTGCTCCGTTAATGGTTCAAGGAACGACTTCTGATGCTGGTAAAACAGTCTTAGTGGCAGGGTTATGCCGAGTACTCTCTAATAAAGGGATTCAAGTTGCCCCTTTTAAACCTCAGAATATGGCACTTAACAGTGCTGTAACGGAAGATGGTGGTGAAATTGGCCGAGCTCAAGCACTGCAAGCGGATGCTGCTAGAGTAAAACCACATGTTCATATGAATCCTATCTTATTGAAGCCGAACACCGACATTGGCGCTCAAGTCATTGTTCAAGGAAAAGCCATTGAAACGATGGATGCGTGGGGGTTTCAAGATTACAAAAAACTTGCCATGCCTTATGTTCTAGAGTCTTTCGCTTACCTGAATGACCATTATCAATGTGTTGTGGTTGAAGGGGCGGGAAGTCCTGCGGAAATAAACCTGCGTGAAAATGACATTGCAAATATGGGGTTTGCAGAAGCCGCTGATGTTCCTGTGATCATCGTTGCTGACATTGACCGTGGTGGTGTGTTCGCCCATCTTTATGGCACATTGGCGTTATTGTCTGAATCTGAACAAGCACGAGTCAAAGGGTTTGTAATTAATCGCTTTCGTGGTGATATTTCTTTGCTTGTTCCCGGCCTTGAATGGCTAGAAGAAAAAACAGGCAAACCTGTACTCGGTGTTATCCCTTATTTACACGGATTAAACTTAGAGGCGGAAGACGCCATTAAGAGTGAGCAACAAGAGAAAGGCCAATTTGTGGTTAAGGTGCCAGTGGTTACTCGTATCAGCAATCACACCGATTTTGATTCATTGCGTTTGCATCCAGATATCGATCTTCAATTTGTAGGTAAAGGACAATCGCTGTCTGGCGCTGACTTTATTATTCTTCCTGGTAGTAAGTCGGTTCAGGCCGATTTGAATTACCTTAGATCTCAAGGGTGGGATAAAGATATTGAAAGACACCTTCGTTTTGGTGGCAAAGTAATGGGAATTTGTGGTGGTTATCAAATGCTAGGAGAGCAGCTTTCTGATCCGCTAGGAATCGAAGGCGAACCCTCATTAATTGATGGATTAGGGCATTTGGCAATATCAACCGAGCTTAAAAAACAAAAGCAGCTAACCTTAGTTGAAGGGGAGTTGCATCTTCCAAATCAATCATCAGCAAAAGTGAAAGGGTATGAAATCCATGCTGGCGTCAGTATACATACTGCCGGAGCTCATCTTCCTGTGATCATTAATAGTGAAAGCATTGTAAGGTATGACGGAGCTTTAAATCATGAAGGGTCTATATTTGGGACTTATTTACACGGTATCTTTGATGAACCAGAAGCCTTTGAAGCTATTATGTCTTGGGCTGGCTTGAAAGAAAGTAAAGCCATTGATATGAAAGAAATTCAAGAAGAGGCGATTGAGCGTATTGCGGCTTCTATTGAAGAAAGTTTGGATTTATCACAACTCTGGCCAAGTTTGTTTGAAAAGAAAGCAGCGTATTAAGAAGGAATTATTATGTCTCGAATTTTTGTATTTTTTGCATTATTGATGAGTTCGTTGTCAGTATCTGCCAATGTGACAGTATATGCAGCATCATCATTAACCAATGTAATGGATGATATCGCGTCTTCTTATCAGAAGGTAACCGGTGAAAAAGTCAGAGTGAGTTACGCAGGGTCGTCTTCGTTAGCACGACAAATAGCGAACGGTGCACCCGCGGATATTTACTTATCAGCCAATACGAAGTGGATGGACTATTTGATCGAACAGGATCAAATTGAAGCTGAAACAAAGGTTGATCTGTTAAAAAATAGCCTAGTATTAATTGCATCGAAAAGCACACCAAAAGAAAACGCTTGGCAGTGGTTTATTGATCAAAAAGATCTGCGCCTTTCAATGGCAGATCCAAGGCATGTACCCGCAGGTATTTATGGTAAGCAAAGTTTAGAGAATCAACATCGTTGGGCTGAGGTAAATAAACGCATAGCATCAGGTAATAATGTGCGTTCGGCTCTTTTATTTGTGGAGCGTGATGAAGCGCCGTTAGGCATTGTGTATAAGACAGATGCATTATTATCAAAAGGCGTAACGATTGTCGAAGAGTTCCCTGCTGATTCTCATGATCCTATCGTGTACCCGATGGCGATAGTAAAAGATAAAAAATCAGATCAAGTAATGAATTTTTATCAATACTTACTTTCTGAAAAAGCCAAAATGACCTTTACAGCTTATGGGTTTACAACAATTTAATGATATTAACGGATTATGAAGTAGAGGCTTTATTACTGAGTTTAAAGATCGCGGGCATTGCGGTCAGCTTTTCTTTGCCTATTGGAATATTACTGGCTTGGTTGCTAGCTCGATGTGAGTTTAAAGGCAAAGCCATATTAGATGGATTAATTCATTTACCGTTAGTGTTGCCACCAGTGGTGATTGGGTATTTGTTACTGATCTCAATGGGGCGACAAGGCATTATAGGCAAATGGTTATATGAACTGTTTGGATTAAGTTTTAGCTTTAATTGGAAAGGGGCTGCATTGGCCTCTGCTATTGTTGCGTTGCCATTGATGGTACGAGCGATTCGATTAGCGTTAGAGTCGGTTGATCAAAAGTTAGAACAGGCAGCCCGTACTTTGGGGGCATCACGCTGCAAAGTATTTACCACCATCACTTTACCCTTAATGTTGCCGGGGATTTTAACTGGTGCCGTGCTAGCCTTTGCGCGCAGTTTAGGTGAATTTGGTGCGACCATCAGTTTTGTTTCAAATATCGAAGGGGAGACAAGAACGCTTCCATTAGCAATGTTCAGTTACATAGAGATCCCCGGGGCAGAAATGGAAGCAGCGCGATTGTGCGTGATCTCTATTGTTGTTGCGTTAATTTCATTATTGCTGTCTGAATGGTTAGCACGAGCCAGTAAAAAAAGGTTGATGGGTTAATATGTTAGTCATTGATATTCAAAAGCAATTGGGTGATTTGGATTTAAACGTTCAATTGTCGCTGCCATCTTCTGGAATAAGTGCGATATTTGGTCGGTCGGGTGCCGGAAAATCATCACTTGCGAATTTAATCAGTGGATTAACGTCCCCAGATTCAGGGCGAATTTCTCTTAATAGTTCTTTACTATTTGATTCAGATAAGAAGATTTCGGTACCGCCAGAACGTCGACATATTGGGTATGTGTTTCAAGATGCACGTTTATTCCCACATTACAAAGTTGAGGGGAATTTACTCTATGGATGTAATGGTAAGAGAACGGCTCGTTTTGATGATGTGGTGAGCTTGCTTGATATTGAGCCTTTGTTAGATCGTCACCCCCATTCCTTGTCGGGGGGAGAAAAGCAACGCGTTGCCATTGGTCGAGCCATTTTATCTGAGCCAGATTTATTAGTCATGGATGAACCGTTAGCGTCATTGGATCTCCCAAGAAAACGTGAAGTGATGCCATATTTAGAACGCTTGGCGAAAGAGATCAAGATCCCTATTATTTATGTCACGCACAGTCTTGATGAAATACTTCGTTTAGCGGATCACATGGTGCTGTTAAATGATGGAAAGGTCAGTTTATCAGGAGACATTACCTCTGTGTGGAGCTCACAAGAGATGCGTCCTTGGGTTAGTATGTCCGAGCAATCAACATTGTTAGAAGGTATTGTTGATCATCACCATGAAACGTATTCGATGAGTTTTGTGCAGCTGTCAGATCGACAAGGGATTTGGGTTAAAAAAACAGACGCTTCTGTTGTACTAGATCAGCATATTCGATTACGGATTCGAGCAAATGACGTTTCTTTAATCAAAACCGAACCCTGCAGCAGTTCTATTCGTAATATTCTACCGGTTACCGTTGTCGCGATTGAAAAAGACCGAGAAAATGACAGTGTTGCCGTCAAACTTGATTTGGTGGGGCATGTTTTATGGGCGAATATTACCGCTTGGGCCTGTGATGATTTAGCGTTAGAAATTGGACAGAAATGGTTTGCACAAATTAAAGGTGTGAGTGTGACTCAGTCAGATTTATGCTCTAAGTAACTGCTTTTAAAGTATAAGCTACATTAAGGATATGAATATGAAATACCAATGGATATTATTTGATGCCGATGAAACCTTGTTTTATTTTGATGCCTTTGCAGGTTTACAACGCATGTTTTCAGGTTATGGCGTTGAGTTTGGGAAAGAACAATTTATTGAATATCAATTGGTAAATAAACCGCTGTGGGTACAATATCAAGACAATGAAATTACGGCTTTGCAACTTCAAGAAACACGATTTGAAGAGTGGGCTAAAAAAGTAGGTGTTACGCCAAAAGCAATGAATAGCGCGTTTATGATGGCAATGGCCGAGATCTGTACGCCATTAGATGGTGCTAGAGAGTTGCTTGATTCATTGTTAGCGAGCAATGTGAAAATGGGTATTATTACGAATGGATTTACGGAATTACAGAAGATCCGCTTAGAGAAAACGGAATTTAGCCATTATTTTGAGTTGATCATTATTTCAGAGCAAGTCGGAATCGCAAAACCAGATAAACGCATTTTTGAACATACTTTTTCGATGATGGGGGAGGTGGATTTATCCGCGATACTTATGGTTGGAGATAACCCTGATTCAGACGTGCTTGGTGGCATGAATGCAGGTATTGACACATGTTGGTTAAATGAAGCCGGTAAAACGTGTCCTGAAGGCGTAGAGCCAACCTATACTGTGGGTTCACTGGTAGCATTACAAACTATTTTAGAAAGCGCTTAATTTAGTTATCC
>SAMEA5043647__coassemble_138_pt1 | contig 19402 bp, 19 predicted proteins | sample SAMEA5043647__metabat2_low_PE_001 | metagenome-assembled genome bin SAMEA5043647 (sample SAMEA5043647) | Gadus morhua | reverse complement strand
ATGGCGCTACTTATTTAAAAGTAGCGCCATTTTTTTATTTTTTATCAACGGTTTAACGTTATTGTACGTTCACAACATCTAATTTTAATGATGGGTCAAACTCTGTAACTGCATCATCAATATCAACGGGCTGTACTGGCATTTCTTCTTTATCAAAACCAATGTCACCACCATTGATCACGCCTGAATCTCGATTAATACTCTTAAAGTCAAAAGTATTAAAATCAGCAAGGTGACTTGGTACAACGTTTTGCATTGCTGTAAACATCGATTCAATACGTCCTGGGAACTGTGTATCCCATGTATTTAGCATTTGCTTAATGTTTTGGCGTTGCATGTTAGGTTGAGAGCCACAAAGATTACATGGAATAATAGGGTAGTCAGCTAGGTCAGCATATTTAATGATGTCTTTTTCACGACAATAAGCCAGTGGGCGAATCACGACGTGTTCGCCATTATCTGATACTAGTTTTGGCGGCATGCCTTTCAGTTTTCCGCCGTAGAACATGTTTAAGAACATCGTTTCTAATATGTCATCACGGTGGTGACCAAGTGCAATTTTCGTTGCCCCCAGTTCTTTTGCTGTACGATACAAAATACCACGACGTAAGCGTGAGCATAAAGAACAAGTCGTTTTACCTTCAATCAATTTATCTTGAACAATTGAGTAGGTATCTTCTTCAACAACTCGGTATTCAACCCCTAATGTATCTAGGTACTCAGGTAAAATATGAGTAGGGAAACCAGGTTGTTTTTGGTCTAGGTTTACAGCGATTAGATCAAATGAGATTGGCGCACTTTTCTTTAAGCCGATAAGAATATCAAGCATGGTAAAGCTGTCTTTACCACCAGATAGACAAACCATAATACGGTCGCCATCTTCAATCATGTTGTAATCGGCAATAGCTTTACCTGTATTACGACGGATTTTTTTCTGAAGCTTAGTGAAATTTTGTTGCTGCGCTTTGGTTAATTCGCTCATTACTTACTCTAATCGACTCATGGAACGGATAAGGCGGGTATTATACCCAAAGAATACGAATAAGCGAGGTTTGGAGGGAATTAGTTTATTGGTTTACTGCGTATAAAATAAAGAAAAGGGCGATATATATCGCCCTAGTTATGCTTATTTTTAAGGTTAGTTATTTGGGTCAAGAGGGCTAATATAACCTTCTGGTTTCAGTGCCAAAATATCACTATTTAGTAACGCAAGTGTGTTCTCTGCGGTGTTACCAATAAAAATAGCGGACAAACCTGTTCGCCCTGTGGTTCCTAAAATAACAAGTTCAGCATGCAGCTCATCTTCGACTTCGGATATGACATCTTCAGTTGGCCCTTCATAAACATGGGTTTGCTCTTCTGGGATGCCGTACTTTTGTCTTAGTGCTTTCATTTCAGTTAGATGATAACCACGTATCGCATCTTTGTAATGAACACTATCAAATTCAGGTAATTCAACATGAATGGATGGTGGTGTTGATGGATAGGCGTTAACTAAATGAGGCGTGGCGTTTAATACTTCAGCGAAATATTGTGCTTCTTCAACCATTTTATCGTTAAGTTTTATGTGTGTCGGATTTTCAGAACCGACATGCACTGACGCTAGAATATTGCCATTTTCAGGCCATGAACGCTCTTTAACTAGTAGAACTGGAATTGGCGATTTTCGCAATAAATGCCAATCAGTCGGAGTAAAGAAAACGGTCTCTAACTTAGCGTGTTCTCTGGTCGCTTTTATTAATATATCGTATTTGTCGTCAAATATTTCATTAATAATGGCTTCATAAGGGCGATTATGCCAAAGGACTTTTACTTTTATTGTTATATGCTCTGCGAGTGTGTATGACGACACTAGAGAGTTAAGAAACGTCACTTTTTGAGATACGACACCATTACGCATGGCCGTGCGCTCTTCTGGAGAGAGCATAGATGTCATTTCATAAGAGAAATCATAGATAGTACAAAAAAGGGTAATATCTGTCGATTTCGTACTTCTATTTGCTAAATCTAATGCGCGTTCAAGAGCGGGTTGTTTCTCTTGATCAATGATCGCTGCAACGAGTATTTTACGATAGCGGTTCATAATAACCTCCTTGGTAAAAACCAAATTCATAAATAGAATTGTTAATTTAATTTTAGCAGGTAGGGAGAGTATTGGGGGGAATTAGATATAAAAAAGTGAGGTACTTCAAAGAGAAGTGCCTCACTATGAGATGTGTTTCAAAATAACAGAGGCTATTTTATTGCTTTAACTGAACCTGCAAGTTCGGCTAATGCATCATGATCATTTATGGTTATATACTTGCCTTTTACCGTTAACATTTCTGTTTTTTGAAAGCGGCCAAGTAGGCGACTGATTGTTTCTACGGTTAGGCCAAGGTAGTTACCAATATCACCACGAGTCATAGTAAGACGGAATTCGCGAGGTGAAAAACCACGTTGGTGGAAACGAGTCGATAAGTTAAACAAGAAAGCCGCTAAGCGCTCTTCTGCGTTCTTTTTAGAAAGCAGAAGGATCATTTCTTGGTCACCTTTAATTTCATTACTCATTAAACGCATAATTTGTTGACGGAGCTTAGGCATTTTACCTGAAAGGTCATCTAAAATTTCATAAGGTATTTCACATACCATTGATGTTTCAAGTGCTTGAGCAAAGCTTGGGTGTTCAGCATCAGTAATCGCATCAAAACCAACCAAATCACCCGCTAAATGAAAAGCGGTAATTTGCTCATCACCTTGTTCAGTAATGGTGTAGCTCTTGATTGTACCTGAACGAATTGCATACAGTGATTTTAGTTCATCACCCGCTTTAAACAGTTCTTGGCCTTTTTGAATCGGCTTTTTGCGCTCGATGATTTCATCTAGCTGATCTAATTCCGATTCATTTAATGTGAACGGTATACATAATTGACTGATACTGCAATCTTGACAGTGAATAGCACACCCACCTGATTGAATTCGTTTGTTTGCTGAGTTATCTGACATCATCTCATTCAATGCTCTTATAATTGATATAAGTCAATTTTAGCATCAACCAGTCCTAAAGTGGTAGCATAAATACAAAACAATGCAAAAAAAATATAATTAGCGGAGTTGATCTAGCGCAACATATATCGTTTGAAGTCCATAAGCTAAAAGCAATAAACCCCCTACGTTTCGGGTTAGTTTATGATTTAGCCATGTTTTTAGGGTTTGAGCACCAATACCAACAAGAAACATGGCAGGTAAGGTACCTAAACCAAATGCCATCATAACCAATGCGCCATTGAGAGCACTTCCTGAAACCGCGGCCCAAGTGAGTGTTGAATAGACTAATCCACAAGGTAACCAACCCCATAAAAACCCAAATGGAATAGCATGGAAAGGGGATTTTAAAGGTAATAATGGTTTTGTTAAAGGGGAGATAAATTGCCATAATTTTTTCCCTATTACTTCAATATAAACAATGCCTTTCCACCAATTAGCGATGTATAGTGCTAACAGACACATCATTATGCCAGCAAACACCCGCAAGTAAACTAGCGCACTATAACTTGAGCTTGTTTGTGCAATAGATACAAATATCCCGCCAACAATAAACCCAAAAATACCATAAGAACTTATTCTTCCAAGGTTATATAATAAGATAAAGCTCCATCTAGGGTATTTATTACCATCTGAACCCATTGATATTACAGCCGATATTCCTCCACACATACCAATGCAGTGTCCTGCGCCCATTAAACCAATAATAAACGCACCAATAAAATCACTGTTCATGGTCATCTTTCTTTATTTGAATATCTTCATCAAAGAGGATTTGAGATCCTTGACGGTCAAGATCTTCAAATTGATCACTTTTTACCGCCCAAATGAATATAGCAACAGCAACACAGACAAGCAGTATTGCGATAGGAATTAATAAATACAAACTAGCCATTTTTCAATAACCTTAAAGAGTTGGAAACAACGATAATAGAGCTTGCTGACATACCGACAACGGCAATATAAGGTGCAACAAGGCCCATAACGGCTAATGGCAAAATTATGGCATTATAACCTAATGCCCATGCTAAGTTTTCGCGAATAATCTTACGTGTTTTAATCGCTAATGTTCGTGCTTCGATTAAGCGAGTGAGGTTATCACCGATCAATATCATATCGGCGGATGCTTTTGCGACATCAGTGCCTGAGCCCATAGCAATGGAAAGGTGGGCACCTGCGAGTGTAGGGGCATCATTTATACCATCGCCAACCATTAGAGAGACTTCATTTTTTGGTAATGAGGTTAGATAATCTAATTTCCCTTTTGGTGATACACCAGAGATAACGGTATCAATATTTAATTCTTTAGCCACTTTCGCAACAGCCGAGCTATTATCACCTGTTAACATGGTAATTTTAATGTTTAAAGCATGAAGAGATTGAATGAATTCATAACTTTCTTTTCGAATTGGATCATTTAAAGAAAAAGCCGCAATAGGGCAATTATTTTTAGATAACCATACTTGGTAATTTTGCTTATTTTCTAATGTGGCTTTTGGACAAGTAAATTGGTGATGACCGATCTTCCATTCATCACTACCTGAATAACCAATAAGACCAGAGCCTATGATATTTTCTACGCGGTCGAAATGACTTTTATTTGGATCTCTAAATTCAGAGAAAGCACGAGCAATAGGGTGATTTGCAAAAGACTCAAGCTCTGCGGCTAACGTTTTACTTTCTTTTTCTGTGACGTCGGTAAAGCAATGTATATGAGTTAATTGAACGTTCCCTTCGGTCAAGGTCCCTGTCTTATCAATCACTAAGCGATTTACTTTACAGAGGGTTTCTAATACGTGCCCCCGACGTAACATTAATCCAAGCTGCGCAAGACGAGAAGTAGAACAAGTGATTGCTGTTGGTGTTGCTAAAGAAAGTGCACACGGACAGGTTGCGACTAAAACTGACAACATGATCCAAAAGGCATCATCAGGTTTTGTTTCATGCCAATAGAACCAAGTAAATGCAGAAATAATCAGAATACCAGCAACAAAATATCTAGCGATTAAATCTGCAATTTCTGCGACTTTTGGCTTCGACATTTGAGCTTCATCTTGTAACTTTACGATGGTAGAAATTAATGAATCTGCTTTGGTTTTGGTTACTCGAACCGTTAAATTGCCATCACCATTGATCGTGCCAGAAAAAACAGGGTCTGATTCATTCTTAGCTACAGGCATGGATTCACCAGTAAACATTGATTCATCAATCGCACTACATCCTGAGATTACTACGCCATCAGCGGGTAGATGCTCACCTGGAGGAACAATAACAATATCATCAATATCTAATGTTCTGGCAGGAACTCTTTTTCCTGATTGTAGGGTTGCCATGACGGGGACTAATTTTAATAGATTCCCTGTAATTGCAGCTGCTTTGCGTCGTGCCCGCATTTCAAGAAATCGACCAAGCAACAAGAAAAAAGTAAACATAGCGACAGATTCAAAAAATACTTCACCTTTTTCTGTTACCGTCGCGACAACACTGGCAAAGTAGGCAAATAACATCGCAATAGAAACCGGAACGTCCATCCCAAGTGTTCGGGCTTTAAGGCTACGCCATGCATTCATATAGAAAGGCAATGCAGAATAAAGCATAACTGGTGTTGCAAAAACTAAACTAACGTATCGTAAATAGTTTCTAAATTCAGGGTCTAAGTCCCCAAAAACTTCGAGATACAGCGCGACAGCGAGCATCATCACCTGCATGGTAGCTAATCCTGCAATACCTAAACGATACAGGTATTGTTTCATTGAGCGATGGTATTCTTCTTCTTGTTTATCGGCTTCAAATGGCGCCGCCTTATAACCCAATTGGTGGATTAACGTTAATAGTGTGCTTAATTCTGTTTCTTTCGGATCCCAACTTAATAATGCTCGATGAGTTGACGTATTAACGGTTATTTGATGAATTCCTTTTGCTTTCGCTAATTGTTTTTCAATCAACCAAGCACAAGCGGCGCAAGACACACCATCAAGTGACAGTGTCACTTCCTTGTTATTTTCAGTTGTTCTTACGAATTCTTTTTGAATTTCTTTGTGATCATAATGCTCAAGTGCTTTTAATTGATCTGGGACTAAATTGGCTTTATCTGCCGGTGCAGTACGATATTGATAATAAGAAGATAAGCCATTATCGATGATTGTTTGCGCTACTGATTCACAGCCTAGGCAACACATATCTCGCTTTTGACCTAATATATCAACTTGAAAGGAAGAGCCTATAGGAACAGGCTCATTGCAATGGTAACAATCCTTTGACATATGGTTTTATTTACCTAAAGGAAAAAAGTCTACGGTAGGGAAATTGATGCGACCTTGGATCATCCACGAACTATCGTGTGGTAATAGTTCAATAAACCAGGGACCCGTTAATGGTTCATCTAATTGAATGCGATAAATGCTTTTTGCATCAGATGTGAGTATTTTTGAGAAATCTCGATCTGGTAATGTTCTATGAGTAAAAATAGCTTTAATAGCAGGGTTATGTTCCAATTTTCCTTTATCTAATTGAATTTCAATTGTATCACCAAGATCGCGTACTTTAGCGAAAATCGAGAGGTTTTGAGCGACTTTTATCTTAGAAAGATCAACATTAATTGCTTTGCCTTTTTTATAATAATCTTCAGCAACTAAATCGACATCATTGTGAACAAAAAGGACGAAAGTAGTGATACAAGCAACGACAACGGTGCCTGGAAGAATGATGAGAAACCAAGGCCAAAACTGCTTATACCAAGGTTGAGGTTGAGTCATATAATGATTCCTATTAAAGCGTGTATTAAAAAATAAAAAGCCCCTGAATATATACATTCAGGGGCTGCCTTTTTATTTATTGTTGCTTAGGCTCCAGACGTATGCGGCAAGAAGTTGTACTTTCTCTTCACCTAATACATCTTTCCATGCTGGCATTACGCCTTGACGACCATTTGTTACTGTTTCTGTTACAGCAGCGCGTGAGTCACCAAACAGCCAATCATGGTCAGTTAGATCTGGAGCACCCAAAGCAGGGTTACCTTTACCATCTGTACCATGACATGCAGCACAAACGATAAATCGTTGTTTACCTGCAGCCGCTTCTTTTACATTCACTTTACGACCAGATAGGCTAAGTGTGTAGCTGACTACTTCTTTAACACCATCTTTACCTAAAGCATCACCCCAAGCTGGCATGTTACCAACACGACCATTCATAATCGTCGTTTTGATTGCTTGTGGTTCTCCACCATATAACCATGCAGTATCGGTTAAGTTAGGGAAACCACTCATGCCTCTTGCATCTGAACCATGACATTGAGAACAGTTCTGTAGGAACAAACGTTGACCTACTTTTCTGGCTTCATCATCATGAGCAATTTCTTCTATTGCTCGGAACTCTGAAGTTCCTGGCTTATAGGCAAGTTTTGAGAATGTTTCACCAAAATTAGTATTGGCTTCATCAAGTTCACGAGCAAATTGATCCAGCGTTTTGTCTTTATGAGCACGAGCAATAGATACTCTTGACTCTTCAACATTACGAACCGTTTGGTCTGAGCTTGTCCAGCCTAATACGCCTTTAAAATTACCTAATCCTGGGTAAAGAATTAAATAGACCACTGCAAAAGCGATGGTGGCCCAAAACATGTAAGCCCACCATTTTGGTAACGGGTTGTTTAGCTCACGGATACCATCGTATTCGTGACCCATGTCGTCACCTTCTTTAATTCCTGTTGTATTTTTCAAACAGAAACGAAGAAGTAAACCACAACCAATTAACGTACCAATGGTAATAACACTTATCCAGAGGCTCCAAAAAGTACTCATTCTTTATCAACTCCTGTCTTATTTTGGCTTGAAGTATCTTCTTGCTCATCAGCAAAAACCAAATTTGCCGCTTCTTCAAAGCGAGTCGTTTGACGTTTACTGTATGCCCAGAAAATAATACCCATCATGCTGAAAAACAGAATGACAGTCCAAATTGCATGAATAGTTCCAGCGTCCATGTGGACCTCCTTACTTCATTGCGTGACCAAGAGATTGAAGATAAGCAATAAGCGCATCCATCTCTGTCTTGCCTTTGACTGCGTCAGATGCATTTTTTACATCTTCTTCAGTGTATGGCACACCAAAATTATTACGGAAAATAGCAATTTTCTTCGATGTTAATTCACCATCAAGCACGTTTTCTGCTAACCAAGGGAAACCCGGCATGTTTGATTCTGGAACTACATCACGAGGGTTCATTAAATGAACTCGATGCCATTCATCAGAATAACGCTCACCGACACGAGCTAGATCGGGTCCTGTACGTTTTGAGCCCCATAAGAATGGATGCTCCCAAACGCTTTCACCCGCAACAGAATAATGACCGTAACGTTCCGTTTCTGCACGGAATGGTCGGATCATCTGGCTGTGACATACGTTACAACCTTCACGAATGTAAATATCACGACCTTCCATTTCTAGTGGTGTGTATACACGTAAGTTATCAACAGGCTCAGTGGTTTGCTTTTGGAAAATCAGTGGGGTGATTTCAACTAACGCACCAAAACTGATAGCAACAACAACCAAAACGGCTAGAAGGCCAACATTTTTTTCTATGATTTCATGACGATTAGAACTCATAATCTGGTCTCCTTATTGTGCCGGTTGAGGAATTGCTTTTAGGCTATTCTTCGGTGAAGAAATGGTCTTATATGCATTATATGCAAGTAGGAACATACCTGAAAGGAAGATTAAACCACCAACAAAACGAACGAAATAGAATGGGTAAGATGCTTCTAATGATTCAACAAAGCTATACGTTAATGTGCCATCTGCGTTAACCGCACGCCACATTAGACCTTGCATCACACCTGAAATCCACATCGCCACGATATAAAGAACAGTACCAATTGTCGCTAACCAAAAATGAACATTGATGAGTGATACAGAGTACATGCGCTCTTGACCAAACAGCTTAGGAATTAAGTGGTACAGTGAACCAATCGTTACCATAGCAACCCAACCTAACGCACCAGAATGAACATGACCGATAGTCCAGTCAGTATAATGAGAGAGTGCGTTAACTGATTTAATCGCCATCATCGGACCTTCAAAGGTAGACATACCATAGAACGATAAAGAAACGACTAAGAATCGAAGGATAGGGTCATAACGTAGCTTATGCCAAGCACCAGATAACGTCATTATACCATTGATCATTCCGCCCCAAGACGGTGCGAATAGAACCAATGACATCACCATACCTAAAGACTGAGTCCAGTCAGGTAGAGCGGTATAATGTAAGTGGTGAGGACCAGCCCAGATATAAAGTGATATTAATGCCCAGAAGTGAACAATAGATAAACGGTAAGAATAAACTGGACGTTCTGCTTGTTTTGGTACGAAATAGTACATCATTCCTAAGAAGCCAGCAGTCAATAGGAAACCTACTGCGTTATGGCCATACCACCATTGAACCATCGCATCTACAGCACCAGAATAAATCGAATATGACTTACCTAGTGATACTGGAACAGCAAGGCTATTCACAATATGAAGAACCGCAACGGTTAAAATGAAGGCTCCAAAGAACCAGTTTGCAACGTAAATATGAGAAGTATTACGTTTAAACAGAGTTCCAAAGAATACAATGGCATAAGCCACCCAAACTAAAGTGATAGCGATATCGATCGGCCACTCTAATTCTGCATATTCTTTTCCTGATGTCATTCCTAGAGGCAACGAAATTGCTGCTGCTAAGATAATTGCTTGCCATCCCCAGAAGGTGAACGCAACTAATGGACCACCAAACAAACGTGTTTGACAAGTACGCTGAACAACATAATAAGATGTTGCAAATAGGGCACTTGTACCGAATGCGAAAATCACTGCATTAGTATGCAGAGGACGCAAACGGCTATACGTAAGCCATGGTGTGTCAAAATTCAGTTGCGGCCAGACTAATTGAGCGGCAATTAATACACCTACACCCATGCCAACAATACCCCATAGAATGGTAACTAAGGTGAATTGGCGAACAACGGTATAGTTGTAGTTTTGTTCATGCTGCTGTAATTGGCTCATAATTGCATGCTTCCACTTTTTTATTATAACTACACTTTACTTTCCTTAACGCGAACAAATTGTTCGCAACACCATCCAAAATTCAACTTCTTAATAATTGGATTTGTGACCCTTTTATTTTGAAATATTCTTTTTTAATGCAAAAATAGTGTTTTCGGGGTCAATGATACTTCACTTCAAAAATGAATCATAGTTGATGCCCGTAGTAAGTTTACGGTTAAGCAACATTTTTTCTTTTTTTTTGAACTAGATAACACAGGTTTTTATACTAATGGCGATAGAAAAGTTAACAGGCCCACGTTTATTTCAACTTATATTCTTATTAGTTGTGTTAATTTCAGCATTTACATGGAGAACAATTACCTATGAAGAAAATAATCCGATTAAATCAACTATAAAAACAACCGCTTTATGCGATATATCAAAGCAAGCCTGTTCATTTAATGTAGACGGAAAACAGGTTAGTATTGATGTCGAAAAAAGACCAATTATGCAACATGCTACACTGAGGTTGTTAACGGATGGTTTAGATTCAAACTGGATCGCAGAAGCGACAAGTGTAGGTATGCAAATGGGATCTCTAAAGTTTACAATACCAACAGAGCTTGAACAGCAAATGTCATACTCAACTTTTGTACCTCAATGCACACATAATAAAATGACATGGCAAGTAAATTTCTCAAACGCCGAGAAAGTCATAAGTGTGACATTTACTTCAGAAAAATAAAACATATCAATAGGTTATGATTTAAATGCCTATTTAATAGGCATTCACAGGTAATTATCTTTGAGTGGCATAATTAAGTAATGAAAATTGGACAATTTATGCAGATAATTACCAGTGTTTCTCAATTAAATGACTCAACAGAAGCGATAAAAGAGTGTGTTAGTCAACTCAATATATCGACCATACCACCAAGTATCATTCTTTGTTATTTCACAGAGAATTATAACAGTAAGAAGATTCTTGATTATTTAAAAGAGCAATTCCCTAACAGTAAAATACATGGGTGTACTTCATGTAAAGGAGTAATGACGGATGATGGTTTCTCTTCTCATTCATCACTTGGATTATGGGTATTAACTGATGTCAAAGGAAGTTATGGCACTGGAATTCTGGAATTACCAAGTGAATTTCATGATGTTAGTCAGTTAACTAAGCAGGTTTTAAATCAAGCGATTGCTGATAGCACGAGATATGGTGAGTTGCCATCATTAATATTATTACATGCAACACCAGGGTATGAAGAAAAAATAATTGAAACAATTGATGCATTTTTTGGTACACCAGTACCATTAATTGGCGGTTCTGCTGCGGATGATTACGCAAAGGGAAACTGGTCCATTTTTACTCAGCAGGGTGAAACAAACCAAGGTATTTCAATTTCTGTATTTTACCCAACGTGTAAAGTTTCTTATTCATTTCATTCGGGTTATGCCAATTCTGGGATATCAGGAATAGCGACAAAAACCAATGGCCGAACAATATATGAAATTGATAATAAACCGGTTATTGATGTTTATAAAGAATGGACAGAAATACCAATGCAAATTGGGGATACTAAGAATCTGTTAGAACGAGTGACCCAATACCCGTTGGGAAGAGTAGCAGGAACTATGTACTCGGTACCTTATTTTAAATTAGCTCATCCAGTGAAATTTACTCATGATGGAGGGATGGAGTGCTTCGCTAAAATAAATGAAGGGGAAGAATTATTCCTAATGATAGGTGATACAGAGCAAATTATTTCTCGACCTAAAAGAGTGATCGATTCCGCTATCTGCATGAAAAACGATAAATTTGAACCTGTTGGAGGGATAAATATTTTTTGCGCTGGTTCAATGATGCATATTAATACGTACATGTCAGATGTTTGCCAGTCACTAAATGATGCTATGCATAATACCTCTTATATTTGTCCATTTACTTTTGGCGAACAAGGTCGATTTACTGGTGGAGAAAATGCCCACGGTAATTTGATGGTTTCAGCTGTTTTATTCCATTATTAGGTGCATAAAGTGAAGGACTACACGGAAAAAGAACAGCTTCAGGAAGCATTATTAGAATTAAAACGGAGTAAAGAAAGAGAGGCGCATTTATACAAAGAAAATGAAGCTATTTTAAGTGGGTTATCTGCTATCTCTGATGCTCAAACCAAGCAGGATATTTTTAATGAATTACTTGATGTCGTTAAAAAATTTGTTCCCTTCGACAACGCCATCGTTTTATCTTCTTCTTCTGAAGTTGAACAATTTACAGTTTTAGCCTCGACTAATGAGCGGTTTAATTCATTAGCATGGGAATATAACGATTTATTTGATCGCGCTTGTCATAATGAGAGTATTGTCCTTTTTAGTCCTTGTGATAATCCACACTTTTCATTTATCCCAAAACACATCCAATCTGATTTTGAATCTATATCTTTAACTGGTATTAAATCTCATTCTGGTTATGCCATTATTATGCTAATGAGTTCTACATTTGGCATGTATTCATCTTCGACTAAAGAAAAAATGCAGCGATTCATTCCTTTAGTTGAGCGTGCGATTATAGATATTGATTACAAAGACAGATTGCATTCATTAGTTAATATTAAAACCAAAGAATTGCATTTAAGTAATGATCGTTTTAAAGACTTTGCAGAATCTGCGGGGGATTGGTTTTGGGAGACTGATTTAGGTTTTAATTTTACTTATATTTCAGACTCTACCATTAAAACCATTGTTATCACAGATCGTAATTTATTAACTCTAATCAATGATAACCCAACTACATCTCAAATTTTATCTTCAAAATCAATGGTTAAGTCATTTGATGAACTAGAATGGTGGCCATCTATATTTAAGCAACAGGTTTGCATGAGCATTAGTGGTACTCCTTATTTTGATGACGCTGGACAACTCATTGGTTACAGAGGAACAGCTAAAGATATATCAATAAGAAAAAAACGGCTTCAACAAATACAAAAAGCGAAACAAGAAGCTGAAACTGCCAACAAAGCTAAATCTCAATTTTTAGCTATGATGAGCCATGAAATAAGAACACCATTGAATGCAATCCTTGGTATGGTTGATGTATTTAACGAAAGTCTTCTATCGAAAGAACAATACGAATGGCTTGATCAGATGGAGGTTTCAGCACAACTTCTTCTGGCTATTATTAGTGACGTTCTTGATATATCTAGGATAGAAGCTGGGACCTTTGTTTTAGATGAACAACCAATAGATTTATTAGAAACTATTATTAATTCAACGAATTACTTCAAGGAAAAGAGTAAAGATAAAGGAATAAATTTAACTGTTACGGTGTCACATAGTGTGCCTAACTACGTAATAGCAGATGCAGCAAGAATCATGCAGATCATATTTAACTTAGTTGGTAACGCTGTTAAATTCACCAAAAAAGGATCTATATGGATAAATATCACACAAACAGAGTGTAATTCAACCAAGATAGCCATCACGGATACAGGAATTGGTATATCCAAAGATGTATTAAATAACTTGTTCCAGCCATTCGTACAAGCAGACAGCTCAATTACTCGTCAATTCGGTGGTTCTGGACTTGGTTTATCTATAATAAAACGACTTACTGAACTAATGAATGGTGTTATTTCGGTTAAAAGTGTCATTAATGAAGGCAGTACTTTTACCGTAACATTACCATTTAAAGAAACGAAAGAATGTCCAAAACGTATTACTTTAAATAATAATGACGTGACTGATAAATCAACTCGAACACTGAATATTCTTATTGCTGAAGACAGCAAAGCAAATCAAGCGGTCATTCAATTACTTCTTGAAGGTCAAGGACATCAAATAACATTAGTCGATAATGGATGCATGGCAGTTGAAGCGATAGAAAACAAAAATCAGAACTTCGACCTAATTTTAATGGATGTATCTATGCCAATAAAAGATGGCATCAGTGCGACAAAAGAAATTAGAGCGAAAGGTTATAATTTACCAATCTTAGCATTAACAGCACATGCTATGAATGAAGAAAAGAAAACATGTATAGATGCTGGTATGAATGATTTCATTTCGAAGCCTGTACGAGCACAAGAATTAAAATTGATCTTAGATTCATTAAAGCTTGGCTAATAATCACTAGATAAATACGAAGTATTATTTAATGATTATTAGCTATTTTATGGTAAATACGATTATAGTTAAATAGCTTGGTTATGAACATTGGGATGTTATAGGGTAGAGAAAGCAGGTAGATGATGTTCCATACATTAACCTCAAACCCTATTTAACATAAGATATATAATACGCACTGTGATTATGGTTAAAATAAATGCCTATATCATTATGTATTCTTAAATTAGCATCTATTATTAGTTTATAACCTTATCGGCTATAGAATTCGATTATCTTAAGTTACACTACGCGCATCCAGTTAACTGTTACATTGTCACGATTATATATGAAATCTATTAAGGCATATTTATACCTATGAAAAATTTAAAGTTATTATTTTCTTTCCTGTTTGTACTCTCTTTATCTGGCTGTACTAGTTATTCGATTACAGAACAAGAAATGACAGATTATCTAACTGATGAAATTAATGTCGATAAGTCTGTAGGTATTCCAGGCTTATTATACGCACAAGTGAATGTTGATAATGTCGATGTTAAGATTGGACGTGTTGATAAGGATCGAATCAGTGTTTATGCAAATACGACGGCTGACATTCAAATGATGAACGAACCAAACCAAACTCTCGACTTGGTTTTAGAGTTCAGTGCGATTCCTGAATACCGTAAAGAATCAGGTGAGATTTATTTAAAATCATTACGATTGGAAAAGTTTGAGGATAAAACTAATCAATTATCTCCGGAGTTAAGTTCACTCTTAAAACCGGCGATTTCAATTATTGGCTATGGATTATCAAACCAACCAGCGTATAAGCTTAATGCGAATAAACTGAAAGAATCGCTTATCAAATCAGCAGAGCCTAATTTAGTTATAAAAAATAACCAGCTCGTGATCGAGCTTTTTGATTGATATAAAGAATCAAGTTATAGTGCTTTAGGCCCATCGTGGATTTACATGACGTCTTATTTTAATAATTCATGTAAATCTGCTTTTAATGATGACACTGTTTGGCTTGCTTTTTCTGTTCTAGAAGCCTCACTTAACAAATACTCAATAGTATCAGAGAGTGTTGAATCAAGTTCTTGTGCTCTAAGAGACAACTTTTCCCATACTCTATAATCTAAATCTATAGACTTCTTACGTGTATGCTCTTGTTCTGCGTTAAAGTGACGCTTTCTTTTTGCTCTAATCGCTTGTTTTAACTTATTTTGTAAATCCGGATTCATGTGTTTTTGAATCCATTCAAGAACATGAACTGGTTCATGTTCTAATTTTAAAAAGACATTAACCATCTGTTGTTCTTCACTTGAATCGATATAACAAGTAATAGATTCCCCCATACGATGTTTATTAAATAAATACATCCATTTCCAACCAGCTTCCAAGTTTTCAAGTTGTTGATATTTCATAGACAAGTACTCAATGTTAGGGGGATTATTTGGGTGACAGTGTAACTCGACTTTGTCTATTCTTCAATAAAATCAGTCTATAATTAGACCTTCATCTAATTGATAATGTAAGTACTGAAAAATCAGACGTATGCAATTATGTAATGTATAATCACTTTTATTTTTTATATATAAGTAAGCATGCAGTTAGACACGCCATTTTTACTCGAGCCTCAGTACGATAACATTCTTGATATATTGAATTTATCCCATGTCAGTGACGCACAATCACCCTATTCTCTTCAGCCTAGGTTAACCCAAGCTTTAGCGGATTTTTCTCGTATAAATGGTGTTAACATTTTGCAAATCAATGCGTTAGATAATCACGTTTATCGTGAATATGTAGCGAATTGGCTAATACTGAATGCTGAAAATCGCGTATTAAATTCAGAAGCACCTCCTGTCATTATAGTTGAAAGCGCTTCTGACTCAGAGCTCTTTGGTGTTTACCATAATAAAAGTGATGTGTTAGAAACTGGGTTATTACAAAAAGCCGATGGCGGTTTTTTGGTAATGTCCCCAAGTGTTTTACTTGCAAATCCTCATTTATGGCCACGCCTAAAAAGTTTGCTGCAAGGCCATTCAGTTACTATCCCCGCGAGTGATTCAAAATCACCGATGACTAACATCCATTATTTAACAGCGAATGTTAAATTAATTATTGTTAGTGACCGTGCACTTTTAGGGGAAATAGAGCTATTAGAACCCGATCTACTTACTGGTATGTCGATGTTTTCTGAATATGAGTTGGATACACAGTTATCTAGTGACACTGTCACTGATTATGTGCAGCTAATTCAATCACTTTCAAATAAGCATAATCATTTACCACTAGCAAACGGCTCTTCGTTGCTTCCCCTACTCAAACTAGGTGCTCGTGAATGTGAAGATCAGACTCGACTTAATTTGTGTTTATTATGGTTAAATTCTATTTTAGCGCATGCTTCTTTAGCTTCTGAATCAAAAACACATATTAGCGCTGATGATTTTACACAATCATTTGAAGCAAAATATTACGTAGAATCTTATTTACCATCCCGAGCTTTAGACGATATTTTAGAACAAAATATTCATATTGAAACTCAAGGTCAAAAAATTGGGCAGATTAACGGCTTGACTGTCGTATCAGTACCTGGTCATCCAATTTCTTATGGTGAGCCATCGCGAATATCTTGTGTTGTTCACCCTGGAGATGGCGAATTATCGGATGTTGAACGAAAGGTAGAGTTAGGTGGTGATTTACATGCGAAAGGCATGTTAATTATGCAAGCTTATATACTAAGCCAATTAGATACACATGAACCACTGCCTTTTACTGCTTCAATGGTTTTCGAACAATCTTATTGTGAAGTCGATGGGGATAGCGCAAGTCTTGCTGAATTATGTGCATTACTTAGTGCACTCGCTATTACGCCGATTAATCAAAGTTTAGCGATAACAGGATCGGTTGATCAGTTCGGTATGGTGCAACCCATTGGCGGTGTAAATGAAAAAATTGAAGCCTTCTTTCAGCTGTGTGATAAACGCGGGTTAACTGGAGAGCAAGGTGTTATTATCCCACAAACAAATGGAATTAATCTTGTACTTTCAGATGATGTGATTCGAGCTGTTGAGCAAAAACAGTTTACAATTCATCCTATTAGTCATGTTGAGCAAGCTGTTGAATTATTAACGGGCTTACCATTACAATCTGAAGAACATGAATCGATGTTCTCTTTAATTGCCCAACACATTGAAGATGTTGAGCATAATCCGAGTCAATGTTCTGCTCTATTTTGTCGTATTAAGAACTGGTTTAACCAGAGCTGATCAGACTTGATAAGCGTACAAGTGTTCGCTAGAATATCCATAACTTATTTAGGAGTAATACTTTAATGCAAAACAAACCTAGTTCATATGATCGCGAAGATTTACTAGCATCAAGCCGTGGCGAACTATTTGGTCCAAATGGCCCACAATTACCAGCTCCAAACATGTTGATGATGGATCGTATTCCACTAATGTCTGAAACTGAAGGTTTATTTGGTAAAGGCAAAGTTATCGCTGAACTAGATATTACTCCAGACTTATGGTTCTTTGATTGTCACTTCCCTGGTGATCCAGTAATGCCTGGTTGTCTTGGTTTAGATGCGATGTGGCAACTTGTTGGCTTCTTCCTTGGTTGGGTTGGTGGTCAAGGTAAAGGGCGAGCTCTTGGTGTTGGTGAAGTTAAATTCACAGGACAAGTACTCCCTACTGCTAAAAAAGTAACGTATGAAATCGACTTTAAACGTGTTATCAATCGTAAATTGGTAATGGGTTTAGCTGATGGCCGCGTTCTTGTGGATGGCAAAGAAATCTATGTTGCAAAAGATTTAAAAGTTGGCCTTTTCCAAGATACGTCTGCATTCTAATTAAATCGTTATTGATTGCATTACTTAAAGCTAGCACTATGCTAGCTTTATTTTTGGAATATATAATTAAGTTATAGTGCGTTAGTGTAACTAGTTTAATACCTTAAATATAACTAAAGCCTCAAATAGAGGCTTTAGTCTTAAATTCTACCGTGTTATTTAAACAAACCGGACTGTTTGTCATCTCTAGCGTCTCGCCAGCCACCAAGCCAGCATGAGCGAGCATCCATTGTTTGATATGGGCAGTTTTCTGATGAGCGGCCATTAATACCCGCTTTATACCCTTGTGATTGTGCTCGCTCTAAACGATCACGCTTTTGTCTCTTCATAGTTCAGTCCTCATAGATGTAAGTCTGTATACTTCAAAAATGTACTACTTTACTACTCATACCCTATTATTTTCCATTAGGGTTCATCACGAACATTTCATGATGACACTTTAAGAATCGGACAACTTTTCACTTTATTCAAGTATAAAAAAACCCGAAGTCTAAGATTGTGACTTCGGGCTAATTATCATCAATGGATGTTATTTACTACGTTTACGCATGAAACCAAACAAACCAAGTAATGTCAGAGCCCCAAAGCCTAATGAACCGCCTTGACGTTCTGTTGTATTATTCTCATAACCACGAGTTTCAATGTTTCGGTTAGCAGGATCTGAGATCGGAACCAATTTAACCGCTACAATTTTTTCAGTACCATTCCCGTCACCACAATATGCATCATGAGCCGTTGAATCATACTCTTGAACTGTAGATCCATTTTCATCATAACATTTAGTCGCAGTCGCCGAGATAATGCCAGCATCATTAATATCCGTCGCATCATAAATACGATATTGGTTATTATTTCCAGAGTATGTACCACCGTTCGTTAAATTATCGATGATCCATGCTTTATTTTGAAAAATATCAGCACGCGCAGATTCTGTTGGTTTGTATGGATAAATAAACGCACGCTGGCGGCGTTGTTTACCATCATACTCACGGAATGTATCCACATCGATACGACCAACAATCTCATTAAAATTATTGATACTACCCATCTCCCCACCAACACCGTTAAAGAAGATCTCTCCATCTGATGAATCCAGGAAGTGAGCCGTTGGCGAAGTTGCAGAAGTAACGAATAAACGATTTCCCGCCGCCCCATTTTGAGGGTAACTACCAGAACGCTTAGCTTGGCCGACAACCACTAAATTGTCATTAATGTTCGTAGCAACTGAATTAGAGTTAACGTTATCACCACTAATTTCAACCTGAGCACCACTAATTAGAGTAGACCCAACAATTCCTAAAGCACCCGTAGTTGCATCTATTGAAGCTTTAAATATAGTGGCATTCATGTGTTGGTCATCATAGTTATTATAACCAACACCATAAAA
>SAMEA5043647__coassemble_135_pt1 | contig 19695 bp, 17 predicted proteins | sample SAMEA5043647__metabat2_low_PE_001 | metagenome-assembled genome bin SAMEA5043647 (sample SAMEA5043647) | Gadus morhua | reverse complement strand
CTGGATTATACGGATTAATCCTTTTGCAGTTTGTCACTTCTTTACTGCTCACTCATGTAAGTGCGAGACGCTACTGGCGAGCATGGCAAAGAAAAAATCAAACGAAGATTGAAGCTCCAATTACGGACCCTCTCAATTCAATACATTGTGAGCACTGCCATTTTACCCAACAAGATGGAACTCATTGTGTTCGATGTAAACGTGCGATTCACAAAAGAAAACCAAGGTCCATACAAAAAACATGGGCTTATTTAATCGCTGCTAGTATTTTCATTATTCCTGCGAATATTATTTCCATTTCAATTTTGTTAACAAATGGTAAGCGCCTTGAAGACACTATTTTTTCTGGGGTTGCAGGGCTCATTCAATCGAACATGTACGGTATTGCCATCATAATCTTTGTTGCCAGTATCATCGTACCTGTGGCGAAAATACTGGGGCTAGGTTACCTGCTCCTTTGCATTCAATTTAAACGTACTATTTTTCATCGCCAGCGAATGTCTATCTATGTCGCGGTAAAATTGATAGGGAAATGGTCAGTCATGGATTTATTCGTAATTTCAATTATGATGACCTTGATTGACCGTGGACAAATTTTAGATTTTACACCCGGAATGGGTGCAGTAGCCTTTGGCTTAGTTGTAGTTTTTACTATGCTAGCCGTAGAAAGTTTTGATTCTCGTCTAATTTGGGATAATTATGAACGCGCCAAAAACCGTTGATTCTTCAATCGAAAAAGTAAACATCAAAACCGAACGTGGAATATCCCCACTTTGGATCTTGCCCTTACTTGCCCTTTGCTTAGGCGGCTGGCTTGTATATTCTGCTTTTGTCGAGGCAGGACAACGTATTCAAATTTATTTTGATGATGCTCAGGGCTTAACCGCAGGTAGAACAACCATTCGCTACCAAGGCTTAGAAGTCGGTATGGTCAAAAACATTACTTTATCGAAAGACTTATCGAATATCTATGTAGATGCTGACATTTATCCTGAAGCGTCCGAGCTATTAAAAGACAACACTCAGTTTTGGTTAGTAAAACCACAAGCCTCGTTAACTGGGATTTCAGGGCTAGACGCTCTTGTTTCTGGTAACTACATTGCGATTTTACCGGGTTCAGGCGAAGCAAAAACACAATTTAATGCATTGGCTAACTCCCCTGTCATTCAACCAAATTCGACGGGATTAAACATTACATTGAGATCCAGTGATCTTGGTTCGATCTCGGTTGGTTCAAAAATCTATTATAAAAAAATTCCGATTGGTGAAGTGTATAACTTCAAATTAGATGAAAAGACCGACAAGATAAAAATCAAAGCCTTAATTGATGAAGAATATGCTCATTTAATTACGTCTAAAAGTCGCTTTTGGAATGCCAGTGGCATTGGTGCCAGTATTGGGTTTGATGGCGTTGATGTGCAATTTGAAAGTTTATCGGCCTTAATTGGTGGGGCTATTGCTGTGGATTCACCCGATGATGGTAAAGCGATTGATAATGGTGAAGAATTCCGTCTTTACTCAAATATCAAAACCGCTGGCCGTGGTATTTCCATTAAAATAACACTACCGGACAATAACCAAATTAGTCCTAATGGTTCATCGATTATGTACCGAGGATTAGAAATCGGTCAGATCAACAGCTTAAAATTATCAGACGATAAAAAAGATATCATTGCATCAGCAACCGTTGAACCCGCGTTTGCTGATTACTTAAATGATGGCTCTCGTTTCGTACTAGAAGAAGCGAAGGTCGGCCTTTCTGGTGTCGAAAATATCGGTAATTTAGTCCGTGGTAACTTCTTAACACTGGTTCCTGGTGAAGGAGATAAATCACGAACGTTCTCCGCTATTCGTAAACCAGAGTTAATAAAACAAGACGCTAAGGCAATAACGTTCTCTTTATACGCAGATCGCTCATTTGGTTTAACTGCGGATACTAAAATCTTATATAAAGGTATTAAAGTAGGTTCGATCACTCATGTCGCTTTAGTTGGTGACCGAGTCAAATTTGAAGCAATGATTTTTGAACAATACAAACGCCTTATTAAATCACATAACAAATTCTTTGTTTCTGGTAGTATCTCTGCCGAATTAACCGATTCAGGACTAAGTATTGATGTTCCTCCCGCTCAAGAATTGATCTCAGGCTCGATAAGTTTCACGAGTGAAGGTAAAGGGTACAAGCAAAAGAATTACACGTTATTTAAAAACAGTTCATTAGCCGAACTCGCTCAATTTAAAACAGAAAAAAGTACAGAGCTCACTTTATTCAGTGCAGAACTTCCTCCTATTACCAAGAACAGCCCTATTCTTTATCGTAACCTTGTTGTTGGTAAAGTGACGGATTTCAGCCTTGGTAACGATGGCGTAAACATTAAAGTAAATATTGAAAAGCAATATGCTCACCTTATTCACAGTGACACTGTATTTTGGAATTACTCTGGCGTTAATGTTGAAGCCAGCTTAAGTGGTGTAAATATTCAAGCGGCCCCTCTACTATCCATGATCCGTGGTGGTATTGGTTTTGATAACATTCAAGGCGTAGAAAATAAATTAGGTCAAAAGTGGAAGCTCTACTCAACTCTTTCTGAAGCACAAGCATTCGGAAAGATCATTGCTTTCACTGCGAAAGACAGTTCATCAATATCAAAAGGAACACTGATTAAATATCAGGGCGTTACTGTTGGTGAGATAAGTAAGGTAACACCAAACTTCAAACAAAGTAATGTGTATATACAGGCTCGGATCTTTCCAGAATACGTAAATCAAATTGCCATTCCAGGCAGCCATTTTTGGGTAGTAAAACCAACAATTAGCCTGACTAAAACAGAAAATCTAGACACACTGCTTGGCAGTTATATTCAAGTCACACCAGGAAAAGGAAAAGGAAAAGTACAAACTCAATTTTCTTTAACTGACCAACCACAAGCCGCTGCACTTATAAATTACACCTTAGAGTCATCCACTCGCGGGTCAGTTAAAGTAGGCACCCCACTTTTATTTAGAGAAATTGAAGTCGGTGAAGTCGTTGATGTTAGGTTAGGTGATCTATCTGACCGTATTATTATCACCATTGGTGTTCAACCAAACTATGCTTATTTAATTCGAGAAAACAGTGTTTTCTGGAATGTGTCTGGTGTAAATATGTCGATTGGTATCAGTGGTGCAAAAGTTCGAGCCGGTACTGTTGATAGCATCTTACGTGGCGGGATTGCTTTCTCTACCCCAGATGATGAATCTTTAGCTCCACAGGCAAAAGAAAACAAATCATACTTACTGTATAAAACATCAGAAGACGATTGGCCGTTGTGGAACGCAGCAATACCAAACCCAAATAAATAAGACAAATAATCACACGTCTTAATGTATAAAAAGGCAGCTATTACTTTATAGCTGCTTTTTTATTATCAATTCTTTCAATAATTAAGTCTTTCAATTAATTCCATTTAGACAATAAGCTCAATAGGTATTACACTCCCTCCCATAGTCATCATCCAATGAGATCTCTTCGTGCACGATAATATTTTTCTACCCGATGCTTTTTTAGCACAAGTTCAAGAAACTATGCCTTCTCACCTTTCTATGGACGAATTTGTTGCCGCTTGTAAACGCCCTTTACGTCGCAGCATTCGTGTGAATACTCTAAAAAACAGTGTTGAAGAATTCAAAAAAAGAGCCGAAGAAAAACAATGGCAATTAGACCCAGTTCCTTGGTGTGATACGGGATTTTGGATCACAAGACAAGAAAGCGATACCGTAAAATTAGGCAGTACCGCTGAGCACATGGCTGGTCTATTTTACATTCAAGAAGCCAGTTCAATGATGCCCGTCACTGCATTATTAAAGGACAATGACAATATTGAAATGGCATTAGACATGGCATCTGCTCCGGGATCAAAAACAACCCAACTTGCCGCTGGAATGAAAAACAAAGGCGCTTTAGTTGCGAATGAATATTCGTCAAGTCGTGTAAAAATATTGTGTTCAAACGTCCAGCGTTGTGGTGTGAGTAACGTAGCTCTTACGCATTTTGACGGTCGTGTATTTGGTGGTTGGTTACCTGAAACATTTGATTCAATTCTACTGGATGCGCCTTGTTCTGGTGAAGGGACAATCCGTAAAGATCCTGACGCTATGCATAACTGGAGCCCAGAATCGGTTATTGAAATTGGCGATACTCAACGTGATCTAATAGAAAGTGCGTTCCACGCTCTTAAGCCCCGTGGTGTTATGGTGTATTCAACTTGCACCCTAAACCATGAAGAAAACCAAAACATTTGTCATCATTTAGTGACCGAATTCGGTGACGCCGTCACTTTCGAGCCATTAGGTGATCTTTTTGAGAATGCAGAAAAAGCATTAACAAAAGAAGGCTTTCTACATATCTACCCTCAAATCTTTGACAGTGAAGGCTTCTTCGTTGCAAAGATTCGTAAAAACTCGGCAACGATTGCGCCGGAAGTTAAAAAACGATTAGGTAAGTTCCCTTTTGCTTTAGCAAATCAAAAAGAAATAAAAGCAATCGAAGATGAACTACATAACACGCTGCAATTATCTATTCCTGAAACCAATGAACTTTGGATCCGAGATAAAGAAGTATGGGCGTTTCCAAAAAGAATGAGCTCATTAATCGGTGAAATGCGTTATCACCGTATTGGATTCAAACTTGCAGAAACTCACAAGAAAGGTTATCGCTGGCAGCATGAAGCGATTATGGCTATTGCAAAAGCAGATAATCCAACAAGTTCTGAATTAACCATAGAACAAGCTCGTGAATGGTATATGGGTCGTGATGTTCGTCCTGATAATGTGGGTAAAGGCGAAACCATTGTCACCTTTAACGGTGCCGTGATTGGATTAGGTAAATGGGTTGGTAACCGCATAAAGAATGGGCTTCCTCGTGAACTGGTTAGAGACGGTAACTTATTTTAATCAACGCTAGTTAAAAAGCAGTAGGGAAACGGATATGCCTTCACAATATAGAATCAAACGGATTGTTGAGATCGGAGACACCCTACACCGATGTGGGTGTGCTCCCTATAAAGTAGAACGTTATACCACTTTTTATGCAAATAAATATGGCATAGAGTGCATGATCCAAGCGACACCTACCTCTATAAACTATCAGTTTCCTGATGATGATAATGCGGTCATCATGAAACGACACAAGCCAGCAGGCATTGATTTAGGCTTGCTGGCAAATACCATTATCCGCTTACAACAACCATTAAATGAAAGCTCGCCTCCTGCTGAAAGCATCTTCTTTCCTACATGGATGATTGCATTAGCAAACATTTGTATTCCCCCTGCTTTTTTGATGCTCGTAGGCTCGACCTATGAAGCATTATGGGTCAGCTTTCTGCTTGGTTTTATTGTTTGGGGTTGTCAAACGATCTGCACTAAGCGTCGCAGTATTGCTGTTGAATTTTTTAGTGCTTTAGTCATAACTCTCATCGTTACTTTTATCGCAAGTTTAGGTTTTCCGATCCCCATATTAGGGTTATGCATTGCTGCAATAGTTCTCTTTGTTCCCGGTTTATCTATCGCGAATGCCTTAGAATGCTTAGCATTTAACGACTTAGTCTCTGGCACCAGTTTACTTGGCCAATGCTTTCTTACTTTAATCAAACTTTTTATCGGTATTATCATTGGCTTTCACATTGGTGACGCTTTATGGACCATCCCTGAATCCGTAAAATATCAAAACGAATTTCCTCTATGGTTACAGATCGCAGGTTTACCTTTAATTTCTTTTTGCCTTGGCGTCATGTTTAAAGCTAGATTCCAAGATATGATCTACAGCTTACCTGTCGCCGTTTTAGGTATGTGGGGGCCTTTCTATTTAGGCTTTGATGGAGGATGGGTGGTCGGTACTTGGGTAACAACCGTATTAATCACACTTTATGGCACATGGATAGCTAAACGCTTAAATCTGACGGGTATTATCTTTATTATTCAAGGTATTATTATTCTTGTTCCAGGAAGTCGAGTCTTAGTAAGTGCAAGTCAAAGCGTGTTTCAAGAATCAATACTTCCGATTCCGAGTATTGGATTATCCGCCCTCTTTATGTTCTCAGCCATTGTTGCAGGGCAAATCACCGCTTACTCTATTTACTCACCTAAAATAGACCAAGATTAAATTTTATTAATTTGTAAAAATAGAAAAAGGCCAGTAACTCATCGAATTACTGGCCTTCATTTTATTTATATAATAGTAAAAATTAAGCGCGACTCATGAACTTATGTTCAGTCGTGTTAATTTTAACTTTTTCACCGTTAGCAATATACTCAGGAACTTGTACTGTTAAACCTGTCGTCATTGTTGCAGGTTTAGTACGAGCACTTGCAGAAGCGCCTTTAATTGAAGGTGCTGTATCTACGATTTCTAAATCTACAGCAGAAGGCAATTCAATCGCAACGGGTACGCCATCAACGATAAGAATTTGAATACCTTGTGTATCTTCAGAAATGAAAAGCAACTCTTCTTCAATCGCTTCTTTGTTGAAAGTGTATGGCGTGTAGTCTTCAGAATCCATGAATACGTACTCATTACCATCAACATAAGAGAAAGTCGCACTACGACGGCTGAAATCAGCTAAAGTGATAATCTCATCAGTTTTAAAACTTTCATCTGCTTTTGAACCCGTTGCAACATCGTACATACGCATACGGAATAATGTTGCACCAGCACGGCCACTAGGCGTTAGCTTAGTGATTTCTTTAACAAAATAAACTTTACCGTTGTGTTCAATTGCTGAACCTTTCTTAATATCACTTGCCTTTGGCATGATAAAACATCCATAAAAAATTGGTGTACGAAAAATACCATGAACTTTTTATAACTCCAATAATTATGTGATAGAAAATGATGCTTTATCGACTATTTATTGATCGGTTGATTCAATCATCACCTCATTTCGGCCTGCACGCCAAGAACGTAGCATCATAATGGCGGTATATAGAACAACAATTGCCACTAGCCAAGCAAGCATATCAACATCAAGAGACTTCACGATAAAAGCAGCAATCAATACCCCAATCGGCCCTGTAATGGCCACAACCAATGAGGCCCTAGAATTCACGGCTTTTTGTTTAATAAAGCCACCGGCAGAGAAAAAACATAAGAAAGCACATGAACACATCATAATAGGAAAAGCCGCCAGTGGGTTCATCCCTAATAAATAAATCATCGTCATACAAGGCGCGTACAACCCAATACCAACCGTCATCAAGGCACCAAAAATAAAATTACCAATAACAGCAATAACTAATTTTTCACCCGAGAGACCGAGCTCATCACCGCCCAATGGGAATAATTCAAAACGACCAGCAAACATCAACATCGCAACAATAAATAACGCACCAGCCATAATTAAACGAATCAATTGACGATCAAAATTGGATACCAAGCGAGCCCCTACCGTTGCCCCGACACAAGCCGCAATAATTAGGCTCAATAACGTGGTTAAATCAACATTAACTGCAGTTAAGAAAATCAATGCTTGAAATACCGTCGCCATCGTCGCTTGAGCGTTTAATGTCCCGGGTAATACTCGGTCATCAACCAAATTAAATTGTTTATAGCCCGCCGTTTTTATTGCAAAACTGCCTACACCTAACGTGTCGCAAAAGTTAGCAAAACCACCAATCAGACCAATCGCCCATACGTTCGTTTTTTTCTCTGATTCTTTTTTTCTGAGCCATAATGAAATCAACATATAAAGAAAAATTAACCCACCAATAATAAGGCTAATTTGTAACAGCAAAAGAATAGTCATGATAATTTACACAGCAGCAGGAAAGCCGCAAATCATAATCCAGTTTACGGGTAAAAACCAGAGAGACGCCTTATAACAAAAGGGACGAGAGATAATGCCACTAACAACTAATCTATATTATTAACACTTAATGATATTATTATAACTAACTTAAATGTATTTAATGAAATAAAGAGAATGCAGACAATAAAATATGTTTTTTTATGGTTACTGACTGAATGGTTTGATGTGTTACTTTAACAAAAGGTGATAGATTTGTTATCTAACTTAATCAATAAAAATATCTTATGCAAAAGAAACTATTATGCCTTTCAGTATTGCTTGCTGCTTCATGTTCAGCACAAGCAGATAGATTAGATGACATTCAAGAATCCGGCGTCATTCGTGTCGGCACAACGGGCGACTATAAACCCTTCTCTTCCTTCGATGGAAAAAACTATACAGGGTATGACATTGATGTTGCTAAACACATCGCAGATCAATTAGGTGTAAAGCTTGAATTAGTTAAAACGTCTTGGAAAAACCTTATTCCAGATCTAAATGCAGATAAATATGACATTGCAATGGGTGGAATAACACGAAAAATGCAACGCCAATTACACGCAGAACAAACTCAAGGTTATATGACGTTTGGGAAGTGCTTCCTTGTTGCTAAAGGAAAAGCCGATGCATTCAATACCATCGATAAAGTGAACATAAAAGAAGTGCGTGTTGGCATCAATATTGGAGGTACCAATGAAATCTTTGCCGACGATCATCTACAAAATGCGACCTTTACACGTTATGAGAATAATCTTGATGTCCCACAATCAGTCGCCACTGGTAAAGTTGATGTCATGGTAACCGAAACACCTGAAGCATTATTTTATCAAGCAACCGATAAACGATTGGAAGCCGCGCGTTGTGAGACCCCATTTACGAAAAGCCAATTCGGCTATCTTGTCCCTAAAGGAGAGCAAGAACTCTTAAATACGGTTAATTTCATTATGGATGAAATGAAATTAAAAAATATTGATGAACAGTTTATGAAAAAAAACTCATTAAGATAACGTCACGCTATAAATATTTGCCTTAATTCTCTTAAGGTACATATTTATTATGATTAGCAGACTTACTGGAGGTGAGTGTTTTACCTCCTTTTGACCTCAATTCAATTTCCATCCATAGAAAATCACTTTCTATTATCAGAAACGTACAATGAATATTGCACAGCGTAACTAATTTATTATCACAAAGATCAAAAAATGACTGCATAGAACGACATATCAACGTTTGGTTACTCATAACACCTCTTTATAAGAAATTTAAATATAATAGATAATTCAAATCACTTTGTGCTGTCACTTCGGAAATAGGAAAACCTGTTATTTAATAAAAACAACATAGCAAAGCTCATGATGTTCTTATCTTCGTAATGCCTCCTTAAAACTAAGGCAATAAAGTTTATCTTTCGTTTTTCGAGCTAACGTGCCCTTACTCTCAATAATCTCACAACGTCCCATTGAATAATTAATATCACTGTATTTCATTGATAATATATCGCTGATCCTTAACCCTGTTTCTAGCCCTATTTTCCATATAAGAGTAAAGGTAGGATCATGGTTCATCTTTAAGTACTCTTCTGCGTAACGAAGGTGTTTCCTACTTTTAATTGGTTCTACGTAAGCCATTATTTTCTCCTTGATACCATTACACTCGTTGCTCATTAGAACGAGCATAATAATTATAGTCTATCAAACTGCCATACTCGTAATTATTGTATTTATCAATAAAATTAAACACCTTTAACAATATGAAATTTAAGTATTTTAGACATAAAAAAGCCCACAATACTGCGGGCTATATTAATAATAAAATAAGGATTACATTGTCTAATCCATTAAACTTTTCGATTTGATTGCTTTTTTAGATAACTCTTTTGCAAATACAGCAATATCATTTTCAAACTCTTCAACACTGTCTCGAATATCATCCAATTTCACAGTCAACATTTCTCTGTTTTCCATAATTATCTTGCCATTAACAATCGTGGTATCAACATTACCCGGGTTTGCTTGATAGACCAACGTAGCATACGGATCATAACTTGGCATCATGTTCGCTGATTGTGTTTCTACAATCACAATATCCGCTTTTTTCCCAACTTCTAACGAGCCAATTTCATCTTCCATATGAAGTGCTTTTGCTCCACCAAGTGTTGCCATTTCAATGACTTGTTCAGGGATCATGATTGTTCTATCAGAGTGTTTCAAACGCTGCATATTTGCGGCGTAGCTTAATGTTCGCCATAAATCGACTTGATTTGAGCTCATAGGTCCATCAGTACCTAAGCCGATTCTCATGTCAGCTCGATACATGTCCCACGCAGGGGCAATCCCTGTCGCTCCTTTGGCATTCGCCATTGGATTGTAAGAGACACCAACGTCGGATTTTTTCAACAATGCTTGATCACGTTGAGATAGGTGAATACCGTGAGCAATAACAACACGTTCATCAAGTACCCCTATTTCATCTAAATATTCAACGGGTGATGTTGCTTTTGTCGTGTCTTTGATTCTTTGTTCTTCGTTTGGAAACTCAGCAACGTGAATTAACACGGGCACATCGTATTTCTCTGATAATCCATTAATCTCTTGAAGCTTATCTTTACTTACGGTGTAAACAGCATGAGGCGCATACGCCGGCGTAATTAGAGGATCATTTTTATATTCATTAATAAATGATTCCGCGTATTCTATTCCCCCATAAGGTTGCTTAGCATCTACCACCGGAAATTTAATCACCGTTTCATCCATGTGGTAATACATATCAGCGTAAGTTGTTACTCCACTTTGAGCTAAATCAATCGCCCCTAATTTAGTTGCGCTATAAATTAGTTCTCTGCTTAATTTCTCAGATTCTAATGGGAAAAAATACGCAAATAAGCGATTTGAAATACCCTCCTCTCCTAAACCTCGAAAAGCGATCATCGGTAAATGGTTATGGCTATTTATCATACCTGGCATAACGATACCATCTTCTGCATCAATCACTTTAGGTGCTTGGTATTGTTCTAATAATTCAGCGGTACCGACGGCAATGATCTTATTGTTTTTAACCACAACAACACCATTATCGATAACTTGCATTGAAGAATTAATCGTTAATATTTGTCCATGATTAATAATCAAATCAGCGTTATAATCTTGTTTTTCAATAGTCGTTCCACAACCGCCCAACAATATTGCACTAATACTCAATACCAAGCTTTTAAGCTTCATTCCTAAACCTTAATAATTTTTCCCCATAATGAATATAAAGATAAATATCTGGGGGAAATATTTATCTTTATTTGTAATATACATTACAATCTACATGCTAAATAAGTCATTAGATATAGTAAAAAATAGCGTTATGAATAGTTTAATTACCTATCTGATGACTCAATCTAAATACCGTTAATTTAAACGATGCTCTTATTTATCATTAAAGTTGTAACCAAAAAAAAGAACGTAAGCGTTTATAGCTATACGTTCTTCTCTTTTGCACTTAGCTATATAAAGCAAGCTTATAACTCAAACATTTTATCAAATTCTCTTTGTGCTAAAATGTCTTCGATCTTTATACGAGGATCTTGCTTAGCCGCAGTATCCGTATTGGCTTGCTTCGTTTTCTTCCCTGTTTTAACTTCGCGCGTTGCTTTTGTTTTACTTGTCATGTAACTCTCCATTTGAGAGTGCATCTTAACAGTTTAAGAGCAACAATGTATCATGGCAGCGTCAATTTTATACTAAAAATGCTTAATTAGATAATAATAATGATCTTGATCCAATTATTATTATCCCTCTTGTGTACGGTTTTTTTGTAGTTTTCCCATTAAGAACTTAATTACTATAGGAAATAAACCAAGCAAAGCCAATGAACCTAAAATTTGAGGAGAAATTAAACCTGACAGCGAGTTTATCTCTGATAACTGAGTCCCTGCATTCAAATAAACCATGGTTCCGGGTAACATACCTATCTGGCTAAAGAGATAAAAGCGTCCTGCGCTTAGCTTTGTTAGGCCCATAAGTAGATTAATTAAAAAGAACGGAAAGATAGGAATTAACCGTAAAGTCAGTAAATAAAAAGCACCGTCTTTTTCTACGCCTTGATTAATTGGTATAAGCTTATCTTTAAATTTGTTATCTACCCACTCTCTCAGTAAATAACGGCTGCTTAAAAAAGCAATTGTTGCGCCTATCGAACTTGAAAACGACACAAGCAATAAACTCCACCAGAAGCCAAATAATGCTGCTCCTAATAATGTAACAACCGCCGCACCAGGAATAGATAAAGCAGTAATAACAATGTACGCAATAAAGTACATGCCGCTGTATAAAAACAAGTTTTCTTTCACATCATTTTGCAGATTGAGATGAAATTCTTTCACTTGATCTAATGTTAAAAGATCACCAAATTTAAAATAAACAAAGGCGAAAGAGGCAAGAAGAACAAGTAATAAGAGTCTTTTTTTATTCATAATGAGTACCTCTCTTTAATCAGTCATTGTCATCGATTTTTCAAGATTATCAAATCCACCAATGTATTTACCGTCCAACCAAATTTGTGGCACAGTAACGGGGGTTTTCTCTCCAATGATCGCTTTCACTTCAGGGATCATTCGATAAAGAGCTGCGCTGTCTTTAACCACGTCATGATAAGTGTATTCAATACCCGCTTCATCTAAAGCGGCTTTTGCCTTGATACAAAAAGGACAGGTTGCTTTACCAAAAACAACATTACCTTTTATCTCATCACGTTGAGCGACTTTCGCTATCACGGCTTGAACAAGCACTCCACGATTCAATGCCTCAGCTTGGCTAATGACCTTATCTTCAACAATAATGATCGGTGCATGCCATGCTTTAAGCTTTAATGGTTCCCACCAATGTGATAACCAATCTTTAACTTCTAATTCAATCGGAATACCGGCAAGCTCGGTATCAAAAGTATCTTGAAGAATATCTTTCGTTAATGTGCATTCACCACAAGGAACGTTAACCTTGAAAGGTCCCCAACTTCCTGCCCAGCGATATAATGTAATTTTTATTGGCTTCATCGATACTACCCCTATCAGCGTTTGTCATTCTCAAACGCTTTAAATTAAACTGAACCGTTTAGTTTAGTCTAAATTTCGATTAAGTCAACTATTTTAAATTCACCATGCTGAAAATCAGTTTGCATATAAATAGGAATTGACGGTATTAATCGTTATAACGCTATTGGAAGTGAAGACTATAAATAATTGGAGACTTCAATCAGGTTACCATCAAGATCTCTAAAATAAACAGAGATGATATTGCCTATCGCCCCTGTTCGCTGTATTGGCCCCTCAAAAACAGTAACACCTTGTTGTTCTATGTGCGCTTTTACCTCAATGATAGGGGTGTCCGTAATGAAACATAAATCAGCACTTCCACTCTGCACATACTGTGCTTTTGGTTCAAATTCGTTACCTGACTGGTGTAAATTGATTTTCTGATGACCAAAAGATAGAGCGACTCTGTCTTTTGCAAAATACACCGCTTCCATGCCTAATATTTTAGAATAAAACTCAACGGTTGCTGTAATGTCTTTAACCGTTAACACCAGATGGTCTAAATGACTGATCTTCATTCTACCCGCCCCTATTATGATGTAAGGTAACTTACTTAGAATCGATGATATCTAAAAACATTTCATGAGCAAGTTCAATTAATGAAGCGTCTTTAGTGAGTTGTAACGACGCTAACAATCCGTTATATACTATCCCTGTCTTTCTCGCTTTTAGCTCTGCATCTTCAATATGATGACGCTTAAGAAGCTCAATGAGTAACTCTTGAGTTCTCTGCTTATATTTAGCGCTCACTTCCGTTATCGCTTTATCTTCATGGCTATACTCACTGTAAGCTAATTGAAAATAGCAGCCATTAAATGATGGGATATCAATACAACCAGAGAGTCCCTCAAAGCGCAAAGATATTTTTTGCTTTAAAGTAAGTTCTGAATTCTCAAAAAGCGCCTTCACGTTCGAGAGTGATTGCTCGCTAAACAATTCCAACGCTTTAGCGATTAAATTCTCTTTTGATTGAAAATATTTATAGATGGTCGCCTTGGATAAACCAGTCGCGGCCGTTATTTTATCCATGCTTGTACCGTGAAAACCATGTAACGCACACAGCTCTATCGTTTTTTGCAGTGCATTAACTCTCTTATCTTCTTTCATGACATCATTCTCCTTCTTTAGTTCGATAATAACAAAATAAACGGTTTAGTTCAAAAACCAGTTGACTTAACTAAAATAAACGATAAATTAAACTAAACGGTTCAGTTTAATTTATTAATAAAGGAAGTAACAAATGAACAGTAAAACAATAGAAAGGACAAACGCAACCACCTCATTAGGCTATAAAATCGGAGTCTTTGGCGTGGTTCTTACCCTTTTGTGGATTGGGGTATTTAAATTTACACCAACAGAAGCTGCCGCTATCGAACCACTTGTTGCTAATCACCCTTTGATCGGTTGGATATATAATTTTCTATCCGTGCAAATGGTCTCAAATATAATTGGCTTGACTGAAATCATCATTGCAATAGGACTTATCGCTGGATTTTTTAACCCTAAAATTGGTTATCTATCAGGTCTCTTAGCCCTATTTACTTTTATTACAACACTCAGTTTCATGATCACTACACCAAACACATGGAAGGTTGTAGATGGTGTCTTAATTACTAATTTCTTTTTACTTAAAGATATTGTATTTGTTGCTATTGCTTTACTTGTGATAGAGCGTAATAAATAGCAGTATGAGGTTAATCTAATATAACGGATTAACCTCAACTTTAACTCTATTACTCATAAAAAGATTAATTTAACTTACTAACATTAATTTCTGTTGTTACTCCCACTTCGTTTTTATCATTTCTCCCTATCGCATAAAGTTGGTTTACTTTCACTCAAACAGCTACTGGCATGTTAATTATACGTAACAATATAATCTGTAACCTTACCAAGTATTCATTCCACTTAATTACATTCACCAGGCAGATGTTTTTATAATTGGCATTTGCATTAATTATAAAATATGATAATAAAAAGGCATGAATTTAATAATAGCCTTCGTATAGCATGTCGAGAGAACCGCTGTTTATTTTCAATAAGAATAAACAGTAATTATATTTATATAAATACAAATAAGAATTCACATTATGAAGTACTTTTTAGTTTTTTTACTTACTTTATCTTTATTCGGCTGCGGTGGGGAAAAAAGTGATCCAGAACATAATCTAAATACCACTAAAACAGATAATACTTATAAATACCACTAAAACAGATAATCTTATCAATCCAGAAAAAATCGTCAAACTTGATGGCATAAGTTTGAAATCAATGCGTTATGCACAACAACCAGCAAACGACTATGCTAGTCTCGATTCTTTAAAGGTTGTTTTTTCAACCGATAGTATTACGGATCATTCAGAAACTATATCTTGTCAATGGCGTGTTGGTGAAACTGAGGTTTCAAATAATTGCGAATATGACTTAAAAGAAAACGAACACCTTTTACCTATTACGGTATCAGCACAACTTAATTATAAAGAACAAGTTACTGAACCATTCGTAAAAACATTTTACAAAGCTTTTCCTCTTCAACAAGTAGATAACAAGTACAGTAAAGTCACCTTATTTAATGATGGCCATGTTCTTGAATGGAATCATATTCTTGATGGTAGTTTTGCTTATCAAGCTGAGAATCATTTTCAAAAAATACCCTCTTCTGATAATAATGAATTTACCTCTATTTATGCTAATTCCAGTGCATTTTCTGGTGTTAAAACGAATGGTGATTTTTATTTATGGGGACCAAAAAACATACAGAATGAAGAATTAATTAACGCAATCAATCTTGAAAGTGTTAAAAAGGTTAATGCTGCGAATACCTATTTCTCAATATTAACCAATGTTGGTAATGTTTATGTCATTGGTAGTACTAATCACATGAACAAAAAACTGGGTATTGATAATGTCATTGATATTTTAACCAGCGAAAGCAGCACGGTGCTCCAAACAGAAGAAGGCAAAGCTTGTTTACTTGAAGACACCGGAAAAATATCATGTAGCGATATACAAGGAGATATAACTCACCTTGTCGAATTAAAATATGATTATAAAGGTAACTATGCCCTTCTAACTGATCAAGGTTACCTGTATCAATGGGGGAAATTAGCAAAAACACAAGGTGAGTTAGTTAGCCAAAACGTAACTAATATCATCGCAAATGATAGTGCTTTTGCCTTTCTAAAATCAGATGGAACCGTTGATGCATGGGGAAGCAGAACCAAAGGGGGTGAATTTATTTATGACTATTATAGTTTTGAGCAAGTTTACTTTAAAGTAAGTAAGAAATGTGTCCCTGAATTACTTGATGATTATGCTCCATATAGTGATGACCCAGACTATGAGTTTGATCCTGATTATGAACCAGCCTATGATCCTATCTGTGGTAAAGGCTACAAACAGATGTCTATTCCTGCCGATTATGCACCAGAAAAAAAACACTCCGAGCATAAATTAGAGACCGAGTTAACGAATGTAAAAAAAATCGTCGGAGCTTCTGGATCTTTTGCAGCTCTAACGTTTGATGGTGACGTCATTACATGGGGTACGATTTTTAGTGGCGGCAATATCTATTCTGAAAAAGTAAAGCAAGTCGACAAATTAATCAATATTATGGATATAACAACCAATACAAATGGTTATACCGCAATACGTAAAGATGGACATATCATCTCATGGCAAGGTATATGGGATATCAATGCGGAAGTTACGTTTGGTGAATACATTAAATATTATTATTATGATGAAAACAGACCAAACCACATTAAGTTTTCTGATGCGAATTTCCTTGTATCAAAAGAAGATATATCCGCATTTAACGCGAACAATGGCGCTTACTTACTTACTAGAGTCTTTCTACGAGAACCCTCACCCCACTTCCTCCTTGATACATGGGGATTCCAACAGTCTGGTGGCGGTTTAAGAAGTAAAAAATTACCAGGTAAGGTAGAAAAAGTCTTTCCTCGTGATACAGGTTTTACTATTTATACCGATCAAGGCAATATTTATGACATCAATGCCGATTACGATATCACTCAAATTAAACAAATAAATCACGTTAATTAATACGAATAAAGCCAGTAAGATCACGACTCTTACTGGCTTTATTTATTGTTACAAACCTGAATAAATCCTTCTTCTATTTAAACGTCATAAAGAAACGATTGGTATAACCATCCTAGCTCAATTCTATTTCTTTTGAATTGCTATAGTTGGAGGCATAATGTCTTCTTTTCTAAATTCTTGCATTACACGTAAAGTAATATCGGTTTCGAATAATTTTTCTAATTTAATATCAACAACATAAGCTTTACACGTAAGTTGGATCACCAGATAATTTTCTGTAATCGTTTGTTTAACTAAAACAACAACTGGTTTTGGTAAGTGAATATACCGACTTGAAGATGCAGCCTCTTGTATGATATCTCGAGCCTTATTAATATCCTGATCCATTCCAATATAAAAAGGGATAACAACCTGCATGTCAATCCCACCATAATTTCCACTCACAGTTACGTCATTTAAGAATTTATTGTTCGGTATCGTTACAATATCATCATTAAGTGTTTGCATTCGTACTGACCGTAGACCTATCGCAATAATGTCTCCATAGTGCCCTTCAAAAGTGACGCGGTCACCTACTTGGAATGGACGATCTATCATAACCGTTAACCCTGCAATGAACGATGCGGTTAAATCTTTTAATGCAAAACCTACGGATACCGCAATCGTTCCTCCAATGAGTGCAAGTACGCGATCATCAACCCTAAAACTCAACATAAAGATAGCAACCGCCGTCGACATATAAATAAAGAATTGAAAGAAAGATTGCAATTTTTGCATTAACATTCGGCGTTGTGCAAATTGGCTACTTACTCCATCAACAATCGATTGAATAAATCGAAGAAATAACCAAGCGCCAATAATGATAAACAAAGAAAAAGCGACACCACTCCAACGAATTAAACTCGCAAATTGTTGTAGATTATCGATAGATTGAAGATCTTCGGCGAAGACGGTTTGCCCTAAAAAAAGGGAGAATAAAAGTGCATATAAACGAATCATGTTATTTTACCAATAAATGCTGACGATGAAGTATGTTAGTAATATGTCGATACCAATGATCTGATATCCGCGCCTTGTTCTCGTTCCATTCAATATAACCACGGCTTTGGAAGTAACGTAATGTGCTAATTACTTCAGCAATACTCAGTAAACTACAGTCACAAAGATCCGCAGGTGAAGCTACTTCCAGTTGCACAATTGAACGTAAAACCGCCAACATAGGTTTAGGCATCGCTTCTAAATCATCAGATTGAGGTGATGTGAATAAACGAACCAAAACAATGTCAGTCTCTTTGTCCTTGAATAACGATAATCGAAAAAAACGTAACGCTACCGTAGGATTACCATCTGAATAGTCCCACAAAATACGATAAAACCCATTTTTAGCTCGTTCTTCATCCGTCAAATTATCTTCATCCCATTGTTTTGGTAGAACTAACCCATCAAATGAAACCCCCTCGATGTCATTATCTTTAACAATCCGAGAATCCAGTAATTGCCCTATCTGTCTTTCCGTCCATTTCGGCATAAAAGTCACAAGATCAAACAATAAGCGCTCGCCACGAGCACGATCAATAAAGCGCCAGCTTGATTTATCTATAGATAATACGACGCGATGGCTTTTTCTTGCTCGTCTTAACAGATTGGTTAATTTCATTAAATCAGCCAAACCATTTACTTTTGGTTTGACTAATCGCTGTGCGTTATCAAAGGCAATAAGGTAACAGTGATCACTGTTTCTTAGGTGTTGTAAAATCTCTCTTTCCGTTGACTCTTCCCGTAGACCTACTAGTTTTGCCAGTTCAGGCAGTAGTGCAGAATAGCCGTCATAGGGACAATTTATATACAATGGTTTGGCATTTTTTGTTTTACTTAATATCCGGTTAAGCACGGTTGTCGTTCCAACGCCCCGTTCTCCAGATAATACACACACAGCCGGACTGTCAGTTAATAAGTAACGAGAAAGAGACACTATCTCATCCAGTGCGTACTCTTCTAGCAACTCTGATTCTTTAGATCCAGGAGTAATGTAATCAAAAGCTAACACGCCTTTAATACGCACTAAATTAGATTGCTCTTTAGCTACTTCCGTTTGTTTTGCCACCTCTATTCTAAATAGATAAGCTAAAACATGACTAAACGCCGCGTTCTGTGACAAAACAGAAAACACTTGATGCTGAATACTTCGTCCAATTAACCACATAGAACCGCAAGCCGTTGCAACAATAGACATAAAAGAGGTGTTTTTATTTCTAAGTGCCCACTGAATAGATAATGGATACGTCTCTAATTGCTCGATGCGATTGAAAATCGTACTGTTCCATTGTTTTAATGTCATGATCGTCAACAAAATAAAAAACAAATAAAAAACAGAGTTAATCCAAGCGTAGATGGTACCTTGCCCTAATGTTCTTGCCGATATCTGTAAAATCACACCAGCAACAATAAATCCCCAAATATATCGACGAATAGTAGAAAGACGAAGTGCAATCGCCTCTTTTTTATTATGCTTACTGTTTCGATAAGCGAATTCTAAAATAAAGCTCACGGCGATAGATCCACCGAGTATCCACCACGTAAATATTTCCAAAAATATCAAATGTTGCAAACTTGGCAATGTTGAAATGATGCGTAATGTCGCGGTAATTAACAACAGATAAGCAATCGCTTTATGTGCACGACTGCAATACCAAATAGCACGTATCCATAGGCTTGGATTTCTTGTGGTTTTTA
>SAMEA5043647__coassemble_94_pt1 | contig 19903 bp, 18 predicted proteins | sample SAMEA5043647__metabat2_low_PE_001 | metagenome-assembled genome bin SAMEA5043647 (sample SAMEA5043647) | Gadus morhua | reverse complement strand
TTAACCACTTTACGTAAATAAAAAAAGCCCTGTTTGATGAGTCTAAAACAGGGCTTTTTTCATACTATGTTCTAATCGTATTTAATAAAACTTATAATCACTACTAAAGAAATTAATCAATTTTCTTAATACAATATCTCGATGTTTATCGTCTTCTATCAACATATCATGATACGAATCTGGGATTGTTTCTAAATGACAAAGATGACTGTTCTCATGAAAACTTCGCTGAGCCACATTACTCACAACAAGATCGTCTCCTGCTTGTAAAATCAGCATTGGAATTTTTATTTTATGAGCTTCAGCGATGCATTTTTTCCCTGCTTTTATAGATTCAGTGATCCAATGAGTACTTGGGCCACCTAACCGTAAATTCGGCATATTTTCAAACAGCTCAACAAACATTTGATATCTTATTTTACTGTGAGTTAATACGTTATCGTCATACTCAACTTTCTTAAAATGACTTTGCCCTAATGCATAGTTAGGCTTACTCGCCAACACATCAAGTAAGTTTAGTGTTTGAGTTTTTAGTCCATGCGCTTTGCCTTGTATATACACACCAAACATTGGTGACGTTGCCGCTGATGCCGTTACGGGATGATCAAATTTTGAAAGGTATTGGGCGGTCACCGCTCCCCCCATCGAATGAGAAAGCATAAAGCACTCTCCTTCTAAATTTGGTCTGACAACCTTTTCCATAAAGATATACAGATCCATCACATAATCATGAAAGTCATCCACATGGCCTAATTCGTGATCTTGCGTTATCCGTCCTGACTCACCTTGTCCACGGTGATCATACGTATAAATATTAAAATACTGACTTAACTCAAGAATGGCTTCTTTGTATTTCCAATAACTTTCATTACGACCATTAACGATCACTAACGTCTGTTTCTTTTCACCAACGTTAATGTTAATCCACTTCAAGGCAATTCGATCAACACCGAGCACTTCACCGTGCGTTTTGTTGCTCCAAATCTTATCAATCGGATCTTCATAATCTTGTTTTCTGTTCTCTTCTTTCAATCGATCTTCGTGTGTTTTTACAAGAATATGCGGTTGCGGTGCTTGCTCTAAATTCAATTTAGGCGCAATCACCTCTAGAAATAATTTCCCCACATCTTTACCGTGTTGATAATCGTTATCTAATTGCTCTTTAGTGCTTCCCAGTAATTTAGATTCAAGGTTCTTATTCGGTGAAATCTCATAAATAGTGACATCATCCGGCGGATTAGCTAAAAATGCCTGCGTTTTACGGTAGCTTTCTTCGTGATTCATCAACATCACGGCCATTTGATTTAATTTGGCATTTTTAGTCATCTTGGCGACTTTCATCATCCAGTCGTGGTTTTCTTTAAATTCAACCGGAACAGTACGGATAACAACAATGTGACGATAACCTCTATCATAGGCTTCTTGTACAGGAATCGGCGTCGTTAATCCTCCGTCAACCCATTCCATTTTATCCATGATCACCGGTTGTTTATGCAACGCAGGAATCGCGCAAGAGGCACGTAAAATATCTTTCCAATTTGTGGTCGATAAGTCAAAGTACTTAGTTTCAAAATTAGTGGCATGAGCAGCAACAGCAAGTACTTGTTTGGTATGTAAGTGCATTTCTCCTACTGTCCAGTTTAACGGAATATCGGCTTCGGTTTTATCGATTAACCAATCCAGATCCATCCCTTCGCCAGAGAGTAAAAAACGAGACAATTTAAAAAAATCAGGACTGCGGGTGATTTGATTAATGATCCTGTAAGCGTGTCCTTTATGCCCACAGATGTAAGAGGCCAAATTCAACGAACCTGCCGATGTTCCAATCAATAAAGCAAATGGATTGAATTTGGCTTCTAAAAACGTATCCAACACTCCTGCGGTGAAAATCCCCCTTTGACCACCACCTTCTGTCACTAAAGCAACCTTATCGACTTTTGTTTTAGGTACACGAAACACATCATAATTTTGTTTACTGATCGAATAATGTTCGCCCATTCGTTTTGCCCATTCTCGATAACGTAATTGTCTTTGTTCTATTATGGCATATCGCTATAAAGCGTGGGCGGTAAATAGAAGCACGATAAATAATGATTTTATAACTCTTTCATAACTAAGGAATGACTTTTATGAATTTATATAAAATTCTATAACTAGATAAAGCTACAATCACAAATTACCTATGTTAAGGTTCTTAAAAATGGAGGGCACATGATGAAAGACTATGAATTGTTCATAAAAATTAACGATGCCATCTTGCTTGAGTTTGATATATTTAAAGCATGGGAAAAATCATTACTCTTAAACGCTCAAAACCAATTGATGGACAGATTCCCTATTTCGGAACCACAGAGAGAGCTGCTCACCAAAGTCTTAAATAAAAAAAGACCCAAGAAAAAAAGAGAAAAAAAGCCATATTGCTAATTATCAATATGGCTTATCATTTCAGTCGTTCTTTCCACTCTCTTCTTAAGACTTTTTCTAATTAAAGAGTCTACAAAAACAATAAAAATCGGTCTTAGTTCTTAAGATTAACCCGCTTCGCGTGGTGCGCGCCAATCATCATTACCTGCCGTGCCACACGTTTCGTGAGTCACTTCAATTGCACGGTAAGTAAACTTAAGCACTTCTTCTGTTACACGATCTGACGTTGCAGCATCTTGACAATGAGCCATGCGAGTTTGCATATCTACAAGCAATGCATCAATCAATTTGATTGTGTAATAGTGCTCTTGCTTACCAGAAATAGACGTACGGTAAAAGTTGATACTGCACTCTGGTAATTTTTCACCTGAAACTAATGAGTTAAACAACAATGGAGAACAACGGTCTTGTTGTTTAGTTACAATCACAGGACGGTGAACTCGTTGACCTGTTGGCTGGCCACTTTGAGGATCACGTGGAACCGTTAATACATGATCAAGTTCTTGAACAAGAAACTCATCAATGTGTGCTTCTTGCCACGTATTCCCGACTGAATCTGCTGAATACGCATCTTTAGTGATGTCACCCTGAACTTCGCCTTTTATTGACATATACGCTGGAGTTGGCATCTATTTATTCCTTATTTTAAATTCGATTAGAGTCGTGTTAATCACGATATGAATGTAATAGAGCAAGATAGATGCCAAAAATAATAGCCAACAAAATCAGTAAATTAAAAAAACACTAATTTACAATCACAAAATAAAAACAATAAATTGGATCATTTCACAATAAGTTGAACATAAATAAACCTAGTCACGGTGGTGTTGGCTAAAGAAATCCAACGCTGGCCCTTTAGGTATAATAAGTGTTGGGTTAATCGTTTCATGACTGCCGTAATAATGCGCTTTTATGTAGTCAATATTAACCGTTTCACTCACTCCGGGTTGTTGAAATAAATCACGTAAATAGCCCCAAATATTCGGGTAGTCAACAATGCGTTTTAGGTTACATTTAAAATGCCCAACATAAACGGCATCAAAGCGAATCAATGTCGTAAACAAACGCCAATCCGCCTCTGTGATCTCATCACCAATTAAGTAACGTTGAGTCGATAAGCGTTCTTCTACCGTCTCTAATGCTCCAAATACTTCGACAACCGCATCATCATACGCTGCCTGAGTCGTAGCAAAACCCGCTCGATACACCCCATTATTAATCGTTGGGTATATAAATGCATTCAACTCATCGATGTCATTTAATAAGTGCTCAGGAGAAAAATCCAATTCAGTGGCACCAATATCATCAAAAGCAGAATTAAACATACGAATGATCTCTGCCGATTCATTACTCACGATCGTATTGGTTTTCTTATCCCATAAAATAGGAACCGTGACTCTTCCCGTATAGTCAGGAGCAGCCTTCGTGTAAATTTCATGCGCATAAGTTGCATGATTTACCGTATCTTCAATAACGCCTTCACCCGGTTCAAATGTCCAACCGTCGTCTCCCATAAACGCATTCACCACAGACATCGAAATCATGTCTTCAAGCCCTTTTAGCTTACGGTAAATCACTGTGCGGTGTGCCCAAGGACAAGCCAGCGAAACATATAAATGATAACGCCCAGATTCAGCATTAAAACCTGACACTCCAGATGGGCCAGCCCTGCCGTCTTTTGTTATCCAATGGCGAAAACTGGACGCTTTACGCTCAAATTTACCGCCCGTTGATGCCGTGTCGTACCAATCCGTGTGCCATTTTCCGTCAATTAAAAGTCCCATGCTGTTTCCTCGCTATTCATTAAAGATAAAAATGTGTATTAATTACTAAAGACGTCAGTTTGTTAGTTAAAACGACCTTGGCTATAATCATCAAACGCTTGCAATACTTCTTCTCTGGTATTCATTACAAACGGACCACCACGCGCAATCGGTTCGTTCAATGGTCGCCCTGCAATCAATAAGAATCGAGTCTCAGAATCAGACGCCATCACCGAAACTTGTTCTCCTTCATCAAACACACCAAGAGATTTCTTTGTTATCTTCTGGGTACTGTCATTCGCCATGGTCACCGCCCCTTCAATTACGTAGATAAACGCGTTGTGCCCAATAGGTAAGGCTTGTTCAAAAGTCATTCCTTCTGGCAATTTCACGTCCATATATGTCGGTGTAATGTGCGTATTCTTTACTGGTCCAGTCGTGCCTTCATTAGTTGTACCGGAAATTACTCGAACCTCTGTCCCGTTCTCTCTTAACTCTACTGGTGTTGATTCTGGTGGGTACTCTTGATATGCCGGCGCCATCATTTTTGAAGCCTTAGGCAAATTCACCCATAATTGAAAACCTTTCAATAACCCTTCTTCTTGTTCTGGCATTTCAGAATGCAATACACCTTTGCCTGCGCTCATCCATTGAACACCTCCGGGCTCAACAACCCCTTCATGCCCTGCATTATCTTTATGACGCATTTTCCCATTTAACAGGTAAGTCACGGTCTCAAAACCGCGGTGCGGGTGGGTTGGAAAGCCACCGATATAATCCGATGCGTCATCACTTTCAAAACAATCTAAAAGCAAAAATGGATCTAAAACATTCAACTGTTGCGTACCAATAATTCGCGTTAATTTCACGCCATCACCATCAGAAGTCGCTATCCCTGGAAACACATTTTTTAGCGCTCTATTTTTATTTGTCATACTCTATTTTCCCGCTTAATTCTTTTATCTTTAGGCTTATGCCTATCGCTTGGTGTAAAGAATAGTCGTTGAACAAAAGTAGATAAACAGCAATACTGAGGAAACACTGTTCTCATATAAAGAACAATAGATAAATAAGGGGCAGTCATGGGTCAGCTAGAAAGTATGCACATTTTTACCAAGGTGGTAGAAGCAGGAGGAATAACAAAAGCGGCGGAACAGTTAAATTTGGCGAAATCGGCCGTCAGTAAACGACTGAGTGAATTAGAGCAACAACTTGGTATTAAGCTCATCAATCGAACGACTCGTACTTCTAGTCTTACCGAAGCAGGGCAATCTTATTTCATAAAATGTAAATTAATACTTGAGGAAGTAAACGATCTTAACTGCCATGTGTCAGCCATTCATCAAGAATTAAATGGCACCATAAAACTCGCCGTTCCCCTCACCTTTGGTGTGATGCATTTGGTTCCTGCCTTAGATGATTTTGCAAAAGCACACCCTAAATTGAAACTGGATATTGATTTCTCTGATCGCAAAGTCGATTTGGTTGAAGAAGGTATCGATTTAGCGATTCGTATTGGTAATCTCACAAGCTCAACACTGCAAGCTAAAGCCATTGCCCCTATTCATCACGTGTTATGTGCAAGTCCTGCTTATTTAGCTGAACATGGCAATCCATCCACTCCTGACGCACTTAAATCACATCAGCTATTAAGATACCGTCAACAGCCTTTATCTGGTGTTGAATTACGTGATAATAAAAATCAAGCGATGACGGTTCCAATGGAAACACATTGTATTGCGAATAATGGAGACTTCTTAAAAGCGATGGCGGTCTCTGGGCATGGGATTATTTTTATGCCGACCTTTATTGTTTGGGAGGAGCTTGCGAAGGGAACGTTGCTGCCTATCATGAACGATTATCACTTCAACTCAGTACACGCTTATGCTCTTTATCCTGAAACCCGATATCTTCCTCAAAAAGTACGTAAATTGATCGACTTTTTAAGTGCTTATTTTGGGAATGAGCCTTATTGGGATAAGTAAATTTATGCGAAAGAAAGTTGCAATATCCGTATCGTAGAACCGAATATTGCAACTGTGTTATTTTAGTATAAGACCATGGTTAGGTAACCTAAAACCAGTACTATCATAGACGTTAACGCATAAGGAACCGGATAGCCTACCGCAGGCATATCACTTTGACATTCATCCTGAGCGCCTTTCATTGCAGGTGTACTATTACGAGCACCAGCACATGCACCAGCAAGGATCGCAGGGTTCATTTTGCGGAAATATAAACCATAAATCCAAGCCAACAATGGTGGAAGTAACGCTGCCAATAAACCTAAGCCTGCAATCTTAATCACTACAATACCTTGGAATGACGCCAATATTTTAGGGCCTACTGCTGCTGCTAATACTGCAACAAACAAGCTCAAACCAATATCTTGTAAGAAGCTACGCGCGCCCTCACTCATTGGTCCACCAAAGGCGGGATTGCGAGTTCTCAAGAACGAAAAGATGATTCCTGTAAGCATACAGCCCGCAGAGGTTCCTAATGCAAATGGAATGCCACTAAAGGTCACACTTAAGTGTCCACACACATAACCAATTAACAAAGAAAGTGCCAAATAGAATGTTTCTGTTAGCGTACTCTCAACAATCGGATTACTGTTCAGTTTTTTAGCAGCTTGTTTAACACACCAATCAGAACCAGCGACACGAATAACATCACCGACTTCAACCACGGTTTGAGGTAACATCGGTAACTGATGCCCTTGTCTAAACACCGCTTTCATGTAGATACCAAAACCAACTTCTTTACTCATTTCTTCGATGGTTTTGCCTGTGTAGGATGATTTACCTAAATGAATATCGGCAACTTCGATATCAACATTACGCGCTCTAGGCTCATCAACTTCAACACCAACCGTAGATTCGCCGCCTTCGATTAATACATGGTAGTCACCTCGGATACCGATGACATCTCCAAGTTGAAGTTGTGGGTTATCTACCGCATCAAACACCTCATCACCACGAACGACTTTAAGGATCGCAGCATGGGGATAACGATGAAATAACGCTTCTACATTCTGTCCAACTAATTCTTGGTGATCAACTCTGTACGCTCGAATATCTAGAGGAAGAACCCCTAAATTTGAGAATCCATTCGTGCTTGGTAATGCTTCTGTATCACCACCCGCACCAAAATCGGCTTCAGCATCTTTACCCGCTTTCACCGGATCAATACCAAACATCGCAGGTAGGTATTTAATAAGTAAAATAATGAAGACACTAGAAAGAATATAACTAATGGCATAACCCGCGGCTATGTTGGCACTGATTTGATCAAGCGTCATTCCTGCAGGTGCTTTAACTGCCCCTGAATTAATGGCAGATTGAGCGACGCCCATCACGGCAGTTACAGTGTAACTCCCCGAAATAATCCCTGCCGCATAACCCGGTGCTAAATCCAGTAATTTAGAACCAAAGAAAACAATTAGGAAATTACTGAACACGACAATAAGACCAATAACAACAAAGTCTATTCCTCCTCGTGCCAATCCAGAGAAAAACTGTGGTCCTACTTTCATGCCGATGGCATACATGAACATCATTAAAAAGATGTCAGACACCAAACCCGGCGCATCAATATGCAAACCATACACAGAGAAAGCGGTTAATGCGATACCAACACCAACAACCAAAGTACCTGCTGTTGATCCTAAATTAATGCCTTTAATTGTTACTTTTCCTAACGGATAACCAATGGCAATGCTTAAGAAAAGAAACACAAAAGGATTATGAGCGATATACGTAAACAAAAACCCAAATAATCCAGAGGCTTCATGTTGTGCTAACGCTTCAACCGATTCGGCAGCCATAAGGCGACTAGAGAAGAGAAAAAGCGACAGAGTAAGTAATAAAGTCCGGCGTTGAGACTTCATCCAGTGAAAGACGTTACTCAATTGATCAATATTCATAATTATTTCCCATATAGAATAAAGATGGAGCAGGCTTCTACTGATATTGATAGAAGCACATTAAAAAAATGGGCCGTAAAAACGGCCCAAAAAATATTAACCGTGATTAAAGCCTGAAGATTCAACTTCATCACTACCATGGGAGATTGGGTGCTTATCGAAAAACTCGATGCAATGTTTCAGATCGGCAACCAGTAGATCAGCTTGATCTCGGCTAAAGCCATGACGAACCAAAATACGCATGATCACTAAGTCTTCACGTTTTGGTGGCATTGCATACGCCGCAATTTGCCAACCACGAGAACGAATTCGATCTGAAAGATCAAACAAGTTAAACCCAGGGTTCACGCCTTCTTTAAGCGACCAACTCATTGCAGGGATACCACCTTTACCATCATAAATAATGTCAAACATGCCCATTTTTTCGATTTCAGCAGAAAGATACACCGCCGTGTCGTAACACGCTTGGTGGATCTTACGGTACCCTTCTTTACCTAAACGTAAGAAATTATAGTATTGCGCTACAATTTGGCCGCCAGGGCGAGAGAAGTTCAACGCGAAAGTAGGCATGTTGCCACCTAAGTAATTCACGTTAAAAATAAGATCTTCGTGCAATGCAGATGCATCACGCCATATTACCCAACCCACACCTAATGGACTCAAACCAAATTTATGGCCTGACGCATTGATTGATTTCACACGCGGTAAACGGAAATCCCACTCTAACTCAGGATCACAGAATGGGGCTAAGAAACCGCCACTCGCCGCATCAATGTGCATTGGAATATCTAGACCTGTTTCTTCTTGTAGTTTATCTAACGCTTCATGCACCGCTTTTACGGGTTCATACTGACAAGTAAATGTCACACCCAGCGTTGGAACTACACCGATGGTATTTTCATCACAACGTTTAATCACTTCTTCAGGCGTCATAATTAGACGATCGCCTTCCATTGGGATCTCACGTAATTCAATATCCCAATAACGAGCAAATTTATGCCAGCACACTTGAACAGGACCACAGATCATATTTGGTTTGTCTGTTGGTTTGCCAAGTTTTTTCATTTTTTCACGCCAAGCCCATTTTAGCGCCATTCCGCCGAGCATTGCGGCTTCACTTGACCCCGTAGTAGAACAACCTAACGTATTTTCTGCATCTGGAGAGTTCCATAAATCAGCTAACATATGCACACAACGAGCTTCAAGCTCTGCGGTTTGAGGATATTCATCCTTATCGATCATGTTTTTATCGATGCATTCGTCCATTAATTTATGGACTTCATCTTCAACCCAGGTTTGACAAAATGTCGCTAAATTTTGTCGAGAATTACCATCCATCATTAGCTCATCATGAACAACTTGATACGCATGACGAGGGTCATGTTCTTGTTCTGGCATTTTGTATTTTGGCATAGATAGGGAAAGGTCAGTTGATGAATAAACATCATCAAGAAGATCGTCTCTGACTGTATCTTTAGAATGAAGAGGCATACGTTTTAGCTCCATTGAATTAAACAAACAATAAAATATAAACTGTCGAATTGATTGGATTCGGCCTTAATGAGTAAATAATTAACAACAGTGTCAATTACTTACTGATTAATCTTTAGTTACACTTTTATTCCCTTTGATTGATGATGTCAATATACTTTGCTACCCATTTTTTAAAACATAGGTGCTTTTAAAATCAATTTTCAGTAGCACGAACATTACGTCAGCCCCCTAAAAACAAGACACCTGCTACATAAACTGGAGAGTAAAAAATGTCTATTTTTGAGAGCGAATAATTTCTTCATCCACCCATTTAAGTAACTGTTTAATTGCTTTAGATAAAATCTGATTCTGTCTAACAATGTAACCTAAACTGGTTGTTGGGAATTTCGGTAATAGCGTTACTGTCGTTTTAAGGTTTCGCTTTGGGTGAATAGAAAATTCAGGAACGATGGCAACACCAAACCCTGCCTCAGCCCAATCAATCTGAGCATCAACACTGCCCACCTCCATGATCCGGTACTTAAGCAAATTTAAAGATGGCAACGCCAAATCAAGTAAATCTCGTGTTCGTGTATCATGACCTAATAATATGAGCGTAGGTTCACTGTCTAAAACAATAGTAGGATCAAAATTAGCTTGTTGCCACTTTTCAAGATGATTACCTAATGCACACCATTTGATTTGCTGAAGTTCAGTAAAATGAAGCGGTTGACTCTCTTTTTGAGCAATAACAAAACCCAAATCGGCTTCTGCACTTTTCACTAATTCTGACGCTTGTGATGACGTTGTATTAAGCAGGGAAAAATCGATACCCGGGAACTCTTGCTTAAATAATTGAAATGGTCCGATCAATAATAAGCGGGAAATAATATCGCTTGCCGCAATCGTCAACGTTCCACGACTTAAATCATTAATGGCGTTGAGATCCGCTTGGCACACTTGCAACTCCATTAATGTATTTTGACTGGTTTCTAATAAACGGGCCCCAGCTTCCGTTAAATGAAAAGGATTTCGCTCAATCAATTTTACTCGAGTTGTACTTTCTAACTGTTTGATGTGTAAGCTAACGTTAGGCTGTGTCATGTGTAATACCGTCGCGGTTTTACCAAAGTGTTTTAATTCGGCTAACGTTACAAATGTTTTAAGCCAATGTAGATCAAGCATGCCTATACTCTCTTTTTGAATACATTTCACTCAATATGATATATGGATTTCTTATCAAGTCGATAATTATAATTAATTTCTCATATTGCCATATTGGGATTAGCATAGCGTCTTAATCATTAAGGAGTTTGTGTTATGCCGTCTATTGTTGTTGTTGGTGCTAATTGGGGCGATGAAGGTAAAGGCCGCATCGTTGATTTTCTTGCTGCGGATGCGTCTGCAAGTATTCGTTTTCAGGGCGGTAATAACGCCGGTCATACTGTGGTAAATGACTTCGGTACGTTTAAATTACACCAACTTCCAAGCGGTATTTTTAACCCAGACTGTACAGCGGTTCTTGGCCCTGGCATGGTAATTAGCCCTGCGGCATTAAGCGAAGAAATCGCAGAAGTTAAAGCCGCTGGCATTGAAGTAAAAATGCACATTTCTGACCGTGCTACGCTTTGTCTTCCTCTTCATGCGCTTGAAGATACTCTTGAAGAATTACGTTTAGGCGATGGCGCTTACGGTTCAACTCGTCAAGGTATTGCACCTGCGTACGGTGACCGTGTAATGAAAAAAGGCATCCTTGTGGGTTGGTTAATGCAGCCTGAAGTATTGCTTGAGCGTATTCAATTCATGCTTGATTGGAAAATGCCACAACTTAAAGCACTATACCCAACATGTGATTTCAGCCAAACCGCTGAAGAAATGACAGAATGGCTTTTAGAAGTAACTGCACCTTGGCGTAAATTCATCTGTAACGTGACTGAGCCTCTAAAAGTAATGCAAAAGAACGATGCAAACTTATTGTTTGAAGCACAGTTAGGCGCGGGTCGTGACTTAGTTTACGGTGAATACCCATGGACTACCTCTTCAAACGTAACAGCAGCTTATGCTGGTATCGGTAGTGGTTTACCTGCGTTACGTCCTGAGCGTATTATTGCAGTTGCTAAGTCATTCAGTTCATCTGTTGGTACTGGTACATTAGTAACCGCAATGGAAGAGCAAGATAACTTCCGTGAAGCAGCTAATGAATATGGCGCAGTAACAGGTCGTCCACGTGATATGGGTTACTTTGATGCAGTAGCAACACGCAACGGTGTTGAACTACAAGCAGCAACAGAAATCGCATTAACAAAAATCGACTGTTTAAGTGGTATGGCGGATCTTAAAATCTGTACGTCTTATGCTGGCGAACACACTGAGAACCCAATCTGGCCTCAAACATCAGCACTAAGCCCTGTTTACGAAAACATGGAAGCATGGCAAGAAGACATCACAGGTTGTCGTACTTTTGAAAGTCTACCAAAAGCAGCTCAAGCGTATGTACTGCGTATTGAAGAACTAATGGGTGTGCCTGTTAGCATGGTTTCTGTTGGTCCTGAACGTGAGCAAATGATCCTTCGTTAATCGAGTCATCTAAACCACGTACATTTCCAAACAAAGAATTCAAAGCCGCACTCCCCTATTTTGTTAGAATTTTAGGGAGTGTGGCTTTTTTAGTATCAAGAATATAAACGTAATTTAGCTATAAAATGCATATACGATAATAAAGTGGAACACAAAACCAACTAACACAGGTACTGAAGTCCGTTTGGCAACATCAAAAGGACTTAACTTCGCTCCTGTTGCTGACGCTATAACAACCGCCGACACTGGAGACATCGCACGACCAATTGCTGAGGCTTGTTGCATTGGCATTAACATCGCTGCAGTATTTGCTCCCATGCTTGCTGCGATAGTTGGAATTAATTCAACAAACGCTAAGAATGGTGCATTACCTGACCCCATAATCACTGCTGCCAATAGGGTAACAACAGCAAAAACTAACGTCATAGCAACACTTGGTAAACCAACCGATTCAGCAAGCATGATTAAGTTAGCAATAGCACCCGTTGCTTGAATACCATAGGCAAAAACACCGGCTGCCACGAGTAAAACAACGACGCTACTAAACGCACTCCCCATTCCTTTTGAAAAGACACCAAAGCCATCAAACACAACCTTTAAGCTTCTTTTTGTAACGCATTCACACAGCATGGCGACAAACATGGAAACAAAGACGATTGTTGTCACATCCATATTGATGGTTGAAACCACTAATTTAGAAAAAAATACAGCCATAATAATAGGAAGTAAAGGGAGCATTACATAGTAACTCGGCGTAGAGCTCCCCTCTTTTGATTCAGCTAATGTGGCTTCTTCAAACTGCTCTGGGTGTTTTTTATCTACATGGGTTTGCCAGATAACATGCATAATCCCGATCACGACCATTGTTGCAATCGATGTTGGTGCTTGGTAATGAGAAACGTAACTCATCAAATCCATACCCAATGCTTCACTAGCACGAATAGCATCAACTCCAGTAGGGGTAAAACTTACCGCCAACGAACTTGCAATAACGGCAGCAGCACTACCACGAGAAAGACCTAGACCTAACATTACTGGATACAAGGTACCCATTAATAACACACCTAATCCTGTTGCTGATGGGATGGCAAGTTGAAGAATACTCGCCATGCAATAAGCAAAGAACAGCATGATGTTTTTGTTTTTAATGCGACTTAATGGCTTTGTGGCTAAACGAACGACGACATCGTTAGCACCGATATGACTCATATAATCAGCAAAACCGACTAACGCCATTATCATCAAACCTAATGCACCCGCACGGTATCCCATCAAAAATTGGATATACTTAAACGGATCAAATCCTGAAAAATTGGTTGATGCTACAGAAGCAGGTAGCATCGGTCCCCAACCAAATATCCCAGTGGCAAAAATTAAAACTGTTCCTGACATTAATAAAGTAGGCTCTGCTTTATAGCCTTTTAAAATCATTCTGGCAGCAATAACAACAACAATAAGAACCAATATTAACTGAGCCATATTTATATACCTTTATGCTCTGTTAAGTTGATAATAATTGTCTTAACCACATTACTTGCAGCCATTAATGATGGTACAGGCAAGTACTCAAATATTGAATGGAAGTTATGAGCGCCAGTGAATATGTTAGGACATGGTAAACCTTTTTCTGAAAGCACAGCCCCATCATAACCACCACGCATAGGGATCACTTTTGGCTCAATGCCATTTTCTTTATAAGCCGCCATCGCTAAATCAACTGGCAATGTAGAGTCTTTTAAAAAGTTATGCACGTTGCTATAACGATCGCTCATTTCAAGAACGGCTCGATTGTTATTCGCCTCATTAAACATACTTACTTGTTCGGCAATAAAGGCTTTTCGATATGCATAACCTTCTTCCGTAAAATCTCGAATATCCATATTAAGGACTGTTTTCGCTGAGTTTCCTGAAAGCTTCTTCATCCAATAATAACCTTCACGCCCCTCAGTGTGTTCTGGCGTTTCATTTGAGGGAAATTGGGTCATGAAAGTATTGGCTAACAACAAAGAATTGATCAAATTACCTTTTGAGTTCATCGGATGTGCTGATTGTCCTGTGAATGTAACCACGGCATTACCTGCGTTCCAGTTTTCACAAACAAACTCACCAATTCCACAACAGTCTAGTGTGTACGCAAAATCAGCACCAAACTCATTCACATCAAATGCATTTGCTCCCAAAAGCCCTTGCTCTTCATCAGGAACAAAACCCACCTTTACTGTCCCATGCTCAACCTCTGGATTTTCTTGGAAAAACTGCAATGCATTTAAAATAGCCGCAATCGCCGCTTTATCATCCGCACCAAGTAATGATTGTCCATCACTCACTATTATTTCTTGCCCAACATAATTTGCGAGTTCAGGTTGCTCTTTTAGAGAAAGGATCGGACCTGTTGATAATGGAATATCCCCACCATTATATTGAACCACTTCTGCATGCGTATCTTCAGTTCGTTCTGAACTGGTATCAAGGTGACCAAAGAAGGCAACGGTTGGTAATTGTTTTTTAGAGTTAGATGGTAACGTAGCCGTAAGAATCGCGGTATCGCGAAGAATAATATCAACACAACCTAACTCTTCTAATTGCTTTTTAACCAAACACGCTAATTCATATTGGCCAGCACTTGAAGGCATAATACCTGCTGCACCATTTGCTTGATTTGTGGTTGTATTGATCTTTGTGTAACCTAAAAAACGTTCTACTACATTCATTGCTTTAATCCAAAAGTACTTATAAAACAAGGATGTTACTTTTTTTAAAAATTTATTTAAGTGACTATTATCTCAATAACCATAACTTAAAAGTGGTTATTTAATTTTCAAAAATAACCGTACTAAGAACCTTATTTATTTTCTTTTCAAATTGTCGCTTTTATTCAATCTTCTTTTCTCATTTATACCTACTATTACTCCTAAGAAATAATTCAAAATAATAAACAGATAAATGATGGCCTGATGCGTCATTTAGTCTTTCTCTATACAGGTAGAAACAATGATTAATGTAATAAAAATTGAAGAACTGAATGAACTTAGCACTCTAAAAGCAGAATATATAAATCAAGCAACAGCACCATTAGATGGCATGTGGCTCTGTGGCTTTGTTCCAATGGCAACTCATTTTGGTTTTTATAACAATGAAGAATTGATAGGCTTTTGTTGCGTCAACAGTGATGGTTACTTATTGCAGTTTTATGTAAATCAACGTCATTACGTACACGCGGCTGATATTTTCACTTCTGTTATTAGCAAAATAGAATCGCCAGCAGGTAAAGTGAATGGGGCTTTTGCAAGTACGGCTGAATCTCACTATTTTTCACTATGTCTTGATGAACAACAAGAAATGCAAGTGAATGGATTCATGTATCAACAAGTGAAAGCACTCACGACTCCTCAAGAGTCATACCTTACCATGGCAGTGGCAACGCTAGATCAACTCTCTGAGTTTGTTGAATTTGCAAAAGAAAACATCGGCGCACCCGAAGAATGGGTATCTGGCTATTATGCAAATTTAATCAGTCGCCAAGAACTCTTTGGCCATTGGAATGGATCTCAACTTATCGCAGCAGGCGAACGTCGCTTATTTAATGAACATCAAACAAACTATGCGGATCTCGGGATGGTTGTTGCCACATCTGAACGAGGAAAAGGACTGGGTGCACAAGTATTAAGGTACTTAGTTGCATTAGCAAACAGCCAAGGATTAACGGCCATGTGCTCAACTGAAAAATCGAATATCGCCTCACAAAAAGCCATTACTCATGCAGGTTTTTCCTCATCACACCGTATTGTTCAGTTTGATTTTTAATCTTAGCGTTAATCACTAATCATCAAAAAAGCTAACCAATCAACTCTAATGGTTAGCTTTTTTATTTCTATTTATAACGACTCAATACCACCATAAATATCAATGGTCAAATCTCTGTTCTTTGCGTATTCCTTCGGCGTTACGCCCAAAGTGCTTTTTAAATAACGGATCAAGTGAGGTTGATCGCTAAAGCCAAATTCATGCGCAACCGTCGTCCAATTGATCTCGTGTTCTTCACGCTGATATAAGTAGGTAAGCATCGCTTCTAACCGGTTCATTGATTGACATTGCTTTAACGTAAAACCCGTCACGCGTAAAAAACTTCGTTCTAATGTTCTTTGCGAACAATGAAGTAATTCTCCTAACTTAGCAATCGGGGTTGTTGCTAATAATGGGATAGCCTTTCTTGTTAATACGTAGTGCTTATCTTCTTTTACCGCAGTAAATAAAGACTGAAAAAGATCATCTAGCTGAAGGCTTAATTGTTCTGAATCGCTCTTTGCCTGCTGCAATAAGAGCACTTGCTCTCCCTCTTTTACGTACAGAAAATCACTAATGTTTGTATCTACAATCTCATTAACAACAGGTTGTTTTGGCTCAATACCTAATAAATACAATGCCCCAACCTGAAATTTTATCCCAATAATAGAAAACCCTTTCGTGTGATCCATTTGTAAGGTCTTACTGTAAGGAAACAGCCAATGACTACCCTGCCCTTTTTTTAAATCGGACTCAATATCATAATTATACCCTTGCGTAGAGGCCGCAATAATTAAATGTCCCGCTGGCTCAGGGTTCAATTTTGGAAATGGGTTACTGTCTGAATCATCCGTTCTTTCTAGAAACCAATAACAATCAATGTATTTAGCTACATCTGGGTTTTTAGGTGTCTGAATCCAATTAATCATTCAATGGCCCATAAATAGTAAGAGAGTCTCTATTCTAGCATTCACTTTTACTTATCTCATTAACAGCACAATAGATCGCAACAGAACGCTATATCATGTCGTCAATAGTTGAGCTAGAGATCTAATTTTGGACAAAAACTCAACAGAATTAAATGTAAGCATAACAAGATCAGGTAAACTCTGCCTCCTCACTTCTACCAAGGATAGGAAAATGAACACCATTCGTATTGGAGAAAAACGAATTACACCAAGTAAATTGTTGTGCGTTGGCCGAAATTACCATGCTCATATCAATGAACTAAACAATGCCGTTCCTGAGCAAATGGTCGTGTTCAATAAACCCAATTCTTGCATTAGCTCTACGCTGTCTTCTTTTCACCAAGAAACATTACATTATGAAGCTGAAATCTGTTTTTTAATCGAGAATGGACAACTGTCTGCAGTGGCTATTGGGCTTGATCTAACTAAGCGTGAGTTACAATCTTATCTAAAAAAGAAAGGATTACCGTGGGAAAGAGCAAAAGCGTTCAATGGCTCAGCCCTATTTAGTCGCTTTATTCCCTTAGACACGATTGATATTAATGCACTTCAAATTGAACTGTTTATAAATAGCATGCGCGTACAATGCGGCAACGTAAGCCAAATGATTTATTCTCCAGAAGCCATCCTTGCAGACCTACAAAGTTATACTCAATTATATGATGGAGATGTGATCATGAGTGGAACGCCACAAGGCGTAGGCGAAATCCACTGCGGTGATATTTTTCTTAGTCGCTTAAAATCAGGCGATAAAACCCTAATAGAAACGGAATGGGTCGCAAGGTAGCCTTACCCTATAAATACCCATAAATTCAGCACTAGAAACACCACCATGCTTACAATGGTCGTCAATAATACATTCTTAGTTTTCCATGCGATTACTGCCGCAATTAATGCGGCCCATAAGTACGGATTAGAACCAGATAGAGACAACTCATTGTTTGGCATAAACACAATTGGAGCCCAAATAGCGGTTAACACCGCCGGACTAGAATAACTTAATAACCGTTGCGTTTGAGCATTAAGTCGCAGTGGGAGTTTAGGTTCTAAAAATAAATAGCGGCTTAAAAACACCAATGTCGTCATGGCTAAGATCGATAAAAATATCATGATCTACCCCCTCTTAGGGTTTCCGTTAAATACCCTAAACACATGCCACCAATGCTTGCTATCATCAAACTCCCTTCTACTGAGAAATAATTTAATACGACAGAAAGTACTAACGCACTCAACACCGAGACCAATACTGGTATGTTTTTTATGGTAGGTACGACAATCGCGATAAAGGTAGCGGCAACAGCAAACTCTAACCCCAATTCATTTAATGAGGGAAGATAACTGCTTGCAATAATTCCAGCCAACGTAGCAATATTCCAAAAGAAATAAAAACTGAACCCAGCCCCTAATGCATACCACCGATTAAACTGTTTTTTAGATTGATGCCCACACACCGCAAATAATTCGTCCGTCAGCAGAAAGCCCAACGACAAACGCCAACGAAGCGGTAAAGGGCTGATTTTATCTCTCATCGAGACGCTATATAAAAAATGACGCGAGGTAATAAAAAAAGTTGTCAGCAACATGGTTGTTAGCCCTGCGCCTGCTTTGATCATCCCCATGGCAACGAGCTGTGCTGATCCTGCGAATAATATAGCCGAAAGCGCTTGGCCTTCAAAAGGCGTTAATCCAACATCTATCGCGAATGATCCTGCTAATAACCCCCACGGTAATACTGCAATACTAAGAGGGATCATAGCGAATGTGCCTTGCCAAAAAAGACGAGAATTAGAACAAGGTTGTACGGCGGTATTTATATCCATAAACTACTCTTTATTAAATCAAATCAGCCTATATTAGAGCTGTATTCCTTTACCTAAGATTGTACAAACTTGCTTAAAACAGTTTGAGGTATTGCCCTGGAGTTATCCCCATCGCTTTTTTAAAATGACGGTGTAAATGGCTCTGATCATGAAATCCCGTTTCTTGTGCAGTATCAGACAAGGAATGCCCTTGCTTAAGAAGTTTACGTGCCATTCGTAAACGAGACTGAATTTGATAGCTGTGTGGAGGAAGACCAAATGTCTTTTGAAACGATCTAACTAGATGATAAGCACTCAGATTACTAAGCTGTGATAAATCATCAAGAGAGACATCCGCTTGAGGGAAGTCGTCTAAAAATTCTTTAATTAAATACAATGGCTTTTGAGCTTTTGAAATCGTTACATCGGTATAACGCGCTTTACTGTGCTTACACATGAGTTTAACCAAAACACCATAGACTAAGGTTTCTCTTAATAAACGGTTATCCGATTGATCCAACATGGTGAACACCAGCCTCAACTGGTTCGCTAGTTCTGAATCATAAACCACAGGCTCTGGAAAATATGGCGCGCCAACTTGCCCGTAGCTCAACTCTCTGCTTAAACTTTCTAATTGTTCTGGCAAAGGATACATCGCCTTATAGCCCCACCCTCCATCAGTAGCAGAATGACCGCTATGTATATCATCCGCATTAATTAAGATAATACTGTCTTGCGGTGCGGTATGATTACCACCAGTGCGATAGAAATGTTGAGCACCACGTTCAATGACACCAATCGTATATCCTTCATGACTGTGACGTGAGAAAGTCTGCTTTTCATAATCAGCATTTAATATTTCAAGCCCACCAAGCTCTTCTGCTACTTGGTAGTGTGCTATTTCCTTTTTTACTTTCTCATCATTCATCATAAACACATTTATCCCTATTTATTGAAGTATATAGTAAGCCCTCCCATTTCTTTTGTACAAAATTGCGCATTATCGAACATTCAATTTTATTAACAATAAAAACTATATTTTTTAATATATCGCGCTTATATTATTCAGCGACTTTTTAATCATGGATCTTGCCTTCTTACTACTATAAAATTCGCCTCTTAATTTATAATTCAAAATAAAATAATGATTGATATTACTATTCTTCCTGTTTATTTAACCGCCGTTATCGC
>SAMEA5043647__coassemble_636_pt1 | contig 20437 bp, 8 predicted proteins | sample SAMEA5043647__metabat2_low_PE_001 | metagenome-assembled genome bin SAMEA5043647 (sample SAMEA5043647) | Gadus morhua | reverse complement strand
CACTCCAACGGCTTAAATTAGTACCTGCCGCCGTCCAAGTGCCGTCACTGCCCACTGTCGCAATCACCGAATCGCTCTTCGCATCGGCCGAATTGCTAAACGCAACCGTGATCTCTTTACCTGCGTCAAAACGAGTCGTTGTTCCGCTAATAATAAGATTGGCCGCGTCACTCTCGTTAATCACTCCGCCAGTAATTGGAGTAATCGTGATTGATGGGGTTAAATATAAAACATTACTATTATCCGCATCACCGGTATTTCCATTTCCATCGACAAAACCAGTGACACTGTAACTTAACTGAGTATTTACGCCCCCATCAGGAACTAGAACCTCACCAACCCATTCAGCCGTATCTGTACCAGCAGTCCAAGTCACGGTATTTCCGCTAAGCATTACCGTCGCATTTGTAACTGGCGTCGAGAACGTCGCGGTCACTTTGACGGTGTCTCCCGTATCACCAAAATTTGGATCTGACACTATCGATGTAACAGTCGGCTTAGCGGTTGCTAATTTTGTTGTTTGTGGGGCTTGTTCTGCTGCAATACTTTGTTGATTTGAACCATTTGCCATTACTGTGATAGTTCCATCAGCCCAACCAGATAAATCTTGAGCTGGCGCAGTCCAACGGCCGTTACTATCAATATCGGCCTTTATGTCCTTTAGCGTATTACTATCACCCGAATTGGTAAACGTTAAAATAATCTCTTCAGCTTCATCAAATCGATTGGTGGTACCGCTAACGACTACGCTCATCACTTCATCTTCATTAATCATGCCATCAGAGATAGGAGCAACGGTGATCTTTGGCGTTAGATACAACACACCGCTATTGTCTGCTTCTCCAATATTTCCATAAGTATCACTGTACTCAGAAACAACCAATACTAATTGGTCATCGGAACTAACTGGAACTAAGACCGTTCCAATCCATTGATCTGATTCTTGACCAGCAGTCCACTTAATTTCTGTCGCCGATAATGTCGCTTTAACATTCGACACATTCGTTGAGAAATTAACCGTCACTCCAACGGTCTTTAAACTGTCTGAATGTATTGGATTGAAGGCTGTACTTGAAACCGTAGGTATCACACCTTTAATTTCAACATCTGTTGTCGCTGCATTACCAGGAACCGTAATCGTACTGGTGTAACTCCCTTCTGCGACTGAAATGGTTATTGTTTTATTCTCCCCTTTTGGAGCCGTATAAACAGCAGTCCAACTTTGGGCAGGGCCAGCAGTCCAAGTTGACGTATCTAATGACCCCGTAGCACCAGAATCACTGGCACTTAATACAACATCGTCTTTCGTAAACTCAATGACATCTTCATTAAAAGTAAACGTGATTATTGACGTCGTTTCAGAACCCAAATCACTATTACTACTCGTAATCGTTAACTCTGGAACCGTCGCTTCAGCAACCGTGATAGCGCCAGTATTTCCTCCCTCTTGAGTAATGAAGTCTGTCGCTTTTACAGATGCAACATAGTTACCTGAAGGCACTAAATAATGGAAGACATAAGGCTCTGTTGGTGAGCTTGGTTTAGACGTTGTTTTAGGAGAATATGTCTGAGAGCCCACAGTGAGCGTTGATACAATACTGTTCTCATTAAGATTTGCGTCTTGTATGATCGACGTCACTTCATATTCATACAGATCATTGGTTGGTAGTGGAGTGATTTGTTCTCCGCTAATTGTCCCGATAGTTGGCTCAACAAAATCAACGTAACTCGTCGCCCCAGAAGCATTAAAGTCCATCTCATCATAGGTAAAACTTGCAATCTCACGGCCAATACTGTCGGTGGCAACTAAGGTTAATTTGTATTCACCCTGTTGACTGTCATTAAATGAGAATTGAGTCGTACCCGATTCGCCAACAAAATCACCAAGTTCAGAAATGGTTTCAGCGTCATTTGTTAACGTTAAAGTAAACCCTTTCATCTTAATCGATTCTGTTGGTACCGATTTAATAGTAAAGTCCTGTATGCGCTCTTTTAACGCGACTTTATTACCAAGCAACTCTGAGCTTCCTTCAATTTCTAACGTTAGTTCAGGTTTACTCAAATCAATAGCGATTCTCTTAACCGTCTCCAAGCCAACATTATCACTCGCTGTAATTGTGACTGAAATAATATCTTTATCTTTAATTTGATCTTTATCTACATCAATATAATTAAAATCAGCCGTTTTTGTTTCTTCATAGCTAATGTCCGATATAGAATAAGTCACTTTATTTAAACCGCTTCCTGAAATATTATCTGAAATATCAAACGTTAAGCGAACTTTATCAGTGCTATCCCCAGGTGATAATTGGTAAGTATCCCCAATAGTCGGCGCTTCATTATCTAACAATACCAATCTCGAACTTGACGCTGTATTACCCCAAACATCCGTTGCAACTAACTTAATATTTACATTATCTAATGCATAATCATCCGGTAGTTGACCATTAAATGTCGAACAAGTCGCCTCAATATCATCCGCACAAGTTCTAAAATCTTGAAAGTGCGGATCAGTAGGATCGTCATCCTTAAGCGAGTATGTCTCACCAGCAACAGAAACAGTCACATCATACAAACTTGACTCTTTAAATAGCTTAACTCTAAAATCAAAAGTAATTTCTTTACCGTTAATATACTGATTATCAACAAGGTTCGTGATCTCAGTAGTAAACTCGCCAGTTGGAATAATTAATTCAAACTTTCTATCATTACTAGCTATCGTATTTCCAGCATTATCAATAACATTAGGTGATGAAACATAATGTGTAGGGTCAACTCTTCGAATTAACTTAACGTAATCCTCTTTATACTCACAGCTAACAAGAGAGCTATTACCCGTCGATTTTTCGCACGTAACCGGATCAAATGTTACCCCGTTGGCGACTAATTTCGGTAATTCAGTTAAATCTAAGTTTGAGTCTAAATCAACATAATCTATGTTAAGTTGTAATTTCTTAACTTCAGGCTCCCCTTCAAAAATAACCTCTGAAGACTGTAAAGCATAGCCTGTCTTGTCTTTCACATACGGAATATATGGTGCTTCTACATCTACCATTTTGAAACTGAATTTTTGTATTTTTTCAGCCGCATTTGTTCCTACGGTTTTCGTAATTAATACTGGGTTGTCTAAGAAATTCTTATCTAAAGTAATGCTACATTCTGGATTTTTAGGTTCATTGTTAATCTTATAATACGTTTTATCATCGGGCACACCTTCATCGGTATAGTTTTCTCTAACCCAGCATTCAAGCGTTTTAATTCCGGCTTCATTTACTTTTTCAAATTCAACATTCAGATCTTTATTTGAGATATGTGAGACAAAGTTTATAGGCTGAGTAATACTTAATTCTACGCCTTCTGTCTGAACCATTAATGTTGGGTTAATCTCTGATTTCAGTATTTCACTCTCTTTGTTTGCTTTTGTATTGTTTGTTATCGTTGCTGAAATAAGATAAGTCCCATCAACATTAGGGCTTAACGTCGCTTCCCAGACTTTAGGATCTACTGTTTGAGAAAAATTAATTGTATTACTTCCTGCGACACCTTCTAATTTATAGCTACTTACTATGGATGCAATGCCACTCTTATCTTCTATCTTTAGAATCAACTTAATGTCTTTTTTCTCTGTTGCGATATTATTTTCAATAGCAGCTCCATCACTATAAGTCATAGAAAACTCAGTTAACGGTATCGCTTCATTAATTTTTACAACAAAGGGAATTTGATTACTTTCGTTACCTCGAACGTCTTTAGCCAATATTTTTAAATTGACTTCAGTTAATCCGTTCGGCACATCTAATGGAATGGAGTTTGGTTCACTTACAGAAGGTGAATTACCAGAATCCCCCTCAGCAGGTTCACTGCCACTATAAACCCAATAGTTAACGCTATCTTGACTTACTCCAGAAGCTGAAGTGTTTCCCGTTAAACTAAGATCTAACGCGTTAAGATTAAAAATATAATTAGAGCGGTAATATTCAGAAGATGAGTAATTAGTTAACGCAATTGAAGGCCCTTCAATATCGTAAATCATACCTATTTTATTGGTATTACTTATAAAGCCAAACTCATCTGATGCTTCAACAATAAGGTCAACAAGATTACTTTCAGCAGCAAGCTCTATTCGATCTGTGTTTTCACTTTTTAATGTAATTTCAAATGGGTTTTCAGGGCTTTCTACTGAAATATTCTCTTTAAGTGGTACTCTTGTTCCATCATTTTTTTCTTGAAAAACAGAAAGAGTGGCCACTGAAGAATCATCAGTCACGTTAGTTATATTAATATCAAAATTACGGCCCATGACATTATTACCACTCGATAAGGTGTCTTTTAATGGCGTTGATGAAAGAAGAATATTGGGTCCATTTTTATCGACTTTAAATGTATGCGTGCCTTCACCGCTATTGCTTGGAAAAGCCGCATTAATCGCGGTAATTTTAAACTGATTATCAACCCCATGATCAAAATGCTCCGCCACAAGTTGCACTTCATAATTAGGCGCGGTTCCTGTTAAATAAGCAGGGTAATCATTGCAAGACTCTCCCTTCTCAATAGAACATTCAACAAGATCGACCCAACTTGACCCAGGTCTATTTAACTTAATTTTAATGTCTTTTGCTGCGCTTAATGACCCCCAAAGGATCACTCCATTAGGGTTCCATTTTTGGTTCCCACCTAAAAATTTAGCACTGGTCCCCGTTGTTACTTCTGGCGCAGAAGAGTCGATGTTTAAAATATGTTTCGGCGTGGCCATGTCTTGCGCACGAACTTGATTGCCTAATAAGTCTTCTCCTTCTAACGCAAAACTCCAATTACCATCATCGAGATCAACAATAACGTCAGAATCACCATCACAAATACTGTCTTTACATAACGAAACCACTAATTGCTCATTGTTATTAACGTAGAAGTTTTCTTTGGTTAGCGTTATTGGCGTTGTTCCATCTTTTGTTAAAATTATCTGGCGAACATCTTTTACATCACCAACCACATCACTAACAATAAAGGTGAGACTAAGTTTTGTGTTTAGATTCAAATAAGTATATTCGTCGTAATCATCTCCCTTATCATCAACTAACCCATAAAAAGGGGCGTGATATTCAAATTCTGGCCCCTTGTTATCCACAATAAACATCGTGCTATAAGGCACTGATGTGAAACCATAATCATTACCATGAATATCTGCCACACTGACATCTAAATCAAAAGAATGAATACCCGTGTAGTCAATAGATTCCGAATTGAAATCAAATGTATAACGATGATTAAACTGACTATTACTGCTGTCCGGTAAAAAAGTCATCCCAGAAATAACTTGATTGACACCAGTCGTATTGGTCCAAGAAGGCTCAAATTCTGGCGGATGGCTAGAATCGTCGATCCCAGAAGGATCTTTGAGAAGCAATTCAGCTTTGATGGGGCCCGCAATATACCATTGCTTTTCTTTTTCAATAAAATTACCAACGATGGCAATAGGGGTTAAATTCACTGTAGGGGGAGAAACATCAATCGATGAACCAGAATCACTGAAAAGAGCCTCACCATCAAGCATTGGATTTGCGGTTGCATATTTATCAGCGTAAGCCATTGCAACACTGCCTTCGATACCAAGTCCATTAGGGTCCGTTAAATAATCATAATAAATACTTGCCAGATCTGAGCGGTATGTATCTTCAGAAAAACTATAGTTCCCAAGCTTAATGGTTGAGCCCCCTTTTCCTTTGCCATCAGGGTGTCCATCGGAATAAAAGTCTTCGTAAAATGCCTTTGAAAAACTGACACTGCCATCAATCGCACTTTCATCCGATAATAGAAGCAATGACTCAAGTAAGTAACGATGTTGGTAGCTTATATCTGGATTTTCTGGTGTATACGCTTCCATTTCTTCATTGGTTGCATACGGAGTAACGACAGGATTAAAACCAAAAAAGGAATTGCCTTCAGTCAGCATATTATTCACTAGGACTAAAATTTCTTTGGCTTTCTCTTTTGATTTATTCGGTTCTTTATCCCAGAGATAATCAAAGAAACCACTCTGATACACGGCAAGTTCAGTAATGTATAAATTTTGATTTCCTGTTAATAACACATAAGCAGAAAATCCAGACGTGGCATTTAACTCTACAATTTCTTTGGTTTTTCGGCTCCACTGATTATAGAAGGTCGAATTCGATTTACTCGATAGCGACACTTTAACGACTTCACCAATATATTCAGAATTGATGGAACAACTTGAAACGTCAAGCGCAGATTGATTAGGACTAGAAACGAGCGCACTCTGCTCTGTGCCACACGTTGCAATAAGTTGAGTTGCCCCATTATCTGAATAGATTTCAAAACTGGCAGTTGCATTAATAAACGGAGTAATGACTTTTACTTCAGGTAAATTAAATGTCGTTCTTAGATCAATAATTTGCGGATCTGAATCATTACCTGAAGCATCTTCCGTCGTGATCGTCAGCGTCTGTATGTGCTTTTCAGTGATCGACGTGAATCCATTTCCAAAAATTTCTTTAGTAAACGGAATGTAATAAATCACTTCCTTAGCATACCCATCGGCATCAAAAGAAATTGTTTCATGTGGGATAGTATTAGGCATTGTGCTGTCAACATATTGATCAGACGATGTATTTTCGCCATCTTCCGTTGCGGTATAATCAATTTTCAATACTAACAAATCAGCAGAAGTACCGCGGTTACTACCAGGAGAAGATGGATCCGTTACTTTCACTTTTATATAAGGAATTTGATTCGTATCTAAGACTGCCTTGTTAAAGTTATTGAAATCAACGGTAGGGTGCATCGCAAGTAAACCATCTTTTGCGTATCCATAAGGAATATTTAAAAACTTATCCGCATCCCCTATCGCCGAAAATGAACTAGAATCGTAACGCTCAATCACCTCTTGCCTTGCATTATTTATGATCTTAATAAAGCTCATGGATGCTTCAGGATAAGAGACAGATTGAGTAGGTATCGTGGTATCAGACAAGACTTCATGCACCTTCGAACTGCTATTTCCAATCGCATCAACCGCTGAAATAGCAAATTGAGTGGTTGAATTAACAAACACTGACTTATCATAACTTTTCTGAAACGCACACTCATAACCATCGTCAACAAGGTACGGAGTACAGGTAAGCCCTTCAGGTGTTGCACCATTAAAGCTAACAGTAAGATCTTGTATATTAGAAGAATCTTCTTTGACATAACCTTCTAATAAATAAAAGGCGTCATTATTTGGGTTGAATGTTGAAGCGGAGGTCACCTCGATAACAGGTGCATTGTTATCCCATAAAAAAGGAATCGATGTGGACAGTTTATTTTTGTTGCCCACAATATCATCGACATAGACAGACAATTTAGCTTCAGTGATCGACTCACTTATCTGATCTAACTGTAACGTATTAATACTTACGTACACAGGAGCTTCCCTTAAACCTTCTTTAAACTCTGATAAATCAATCTGACAATAACCGTCACCAAAATCGTTTTCTGGACATACAATCTCTGACGACCATCCATTATCATCCTTATATTGTAAATAAACTTCAGCGCTCTTTAGCCCTACATTGTCTTTGAAAAGCAAATCAATGACATCAGTCTTCACTAATACGTCAGAATCAGATCGCTCTGCTGTTGGGTTTTCATCATCAATCGAAACAGAGGATCTAGATGGTACGATTCCATTAGGATCAGACGCAGTACCAAACGCGTTAATCAGATTGGCAAAAGGCTTATAATCATCAGGTTGAGTACCCGATACGTTTAATGTTGAGCTATTTGCTGTGATTAACACATGTTGAGCAAGCACATTAGAATAGGTTTCACTCGTGACGGGCTCTTTACCAAAAGAGATATTTTTTGGCAATAAACTAATGCTATCAATTTCAAAACCATCTAATTGTCCATCGGCTTTAATGTCATTATACGAAAGAGCGGCCAGCGTAAAAGAAGTATAAATAGCGCTATCTGCATCTGCCGAGTATTTCTTAATCAAATCAGAAGAATAAGACGAGTACGCCGTTAAGTATGCACCGTATTTGTGACCATCAGTCACATAGGCACTTTGTCCACCTTTTACAATGTCAGTCGGCTCAACGGTATGAACATTAAACCCATACATATTACTGATCGTTGAGTTAGCGGTGTTAATTGCACTCGTCGCATCACGCCCTTGTTTTTCAATATAATAATCAGCCAGTCCCTTTGCCATGTAGGTTAAGGGGGTCAACATCACTTTGTTGTCTTTATCTTCATTAAAGTATGTTGTTGCTTCAAACTTTAGTGTTTGCCCATCGCCCTCATAAACTACATTTCCACTCGCAGGGTCAGTATAAGCTCCTCCCAAAGCCTGAATTAAGATGGGCATGGAGCCACTATTAATCTCAATTGAATATTCACCTCGAGATGAACTTTTAGACTCACCAAGCTGCTTACCTATACGCCCACCATCGTACTCCCATACGACAATTCTCGCCCCGGCAATAGGCGCATCAAATAATATCCCTGAAACTGATGTCGTTTCTCTTTTTGGCGGAGAGGTATCACCTCCTTCTCCACCACAAGATGCAATGAGGAATAAGAATAGGATACTAATAAGTGATTTAAATAATGAACTAAGACGCATAAGGTTAATTTTTAGTAGTAAATATGAGAGTTGTCGCATTATATTTACTGTACTTAAAATAACAACGTGGGGATAAAACTAGCAATACAGTTAAAATGACTATAGATTCAGTCATTCTAACCATTGCATGAATGCTTTATTAATGAGATAGCTTTTGATTAACCGATATATTAACTAAATAAAGGCCTATTTATCTTTAAAATAAATGGTGTAGAATCGTAAAATCGACATATTAAAAGCCAATACTATGAAGTCTAAATACTTTACGTTCTTTTTTATCAACTTATTTATTCTAACCTTCAGCTTTTCAGCCCTCTATAACTCGTCAACTGAAAATAAAAAAATACCCTCTATACCAGAAATGCACCCAGAACCAACAATAAAGAAAGTAACTCGTATATTCTCTGGTGAAATATCCACTTCATTCTTTAGTTCTGCCTTAAACAGTGGTTTATCAGTAGAGCAAATTTTTTCATTAACCGAATCACTTAAACATAGCATTAATTTTGTACGAGGTATTCGTAATGGTGATAAGTTTAAGGTGATTCTAAATAATGAAGCAACCAAAGTAGACACTCTAATACTTCGCTCACCGAACTATACACTCACTGCTAATAGACTGAAAAATGGAGACTTTTACAGCCAAGATGGCATAAATTTAAGTTCTCCTGGTGTTGTTTATCCTCTTTCAAAGCACTATCCTATTAGTTCTTCTTTCTCTCTATATAGAAAACACCCTATTCTCAATAAAATTCAGCCTCATTTAGGTACTGACTTTAGAACGCCTATCGGCACGCCTGTTTTTGCTGCGAATAAAGGTGTGGTTATTATTTCTACATACCACCCTCTCGCAGGTAATTACATCGTAATTCGACACCCTAATTCAATTAAAACAAGATACCTCCACCTTAATAACAGAATAATCAATAAAGGTGATGTAGTATATAAAGGTCAAAAAATTGGATTTACAGGAAACACAGGTCGCACCACCGGCCCTCACTTACATTTTGAATATTTAAAAAATGATATTTCTATCAATTTCGAACATATTATTAAAAACTGAATTTGACATAAACATGATAAAAGAGAATATAATCATATAGAAACCAAACACCACTACAAGAAATGAGTCTCCAGTATCAAACTCAATAAAGACATAATGCAAATGAATGAATGAAGATCACACATTTAACTTAAGCATGAGAATAAAACAAAAAATCTCATATAAGGAACGAAAGTATAATTAATCTAAATATTAATAAGGATTACCATTTTTTTGACGATAGCATTTGTGAACCTAGATCACATTTAGACAATATGCATAGGAAAACCTGCTTTTTTTATATTCATTTTATATTTTAGTAGTACAATCCGTCATATTATATAAAGCACATAATAAATAATAATACATGACCACATGTAAATAATTATATTCGCTAGGATTAGAAAACTCATGAATCTTCCTGATTTTGCACGGCGCCCTATTAGCCAAAATTTGCCTTGTGGGGTTAATCCGAATGCACTTGACGACTTTTCTGAAATTAAACGTCAAGTAAATAAACTAAGTACAGTTACGTCTAAAATTTCATGGAAAAAAGTCCATTCGTTATCAAAAAACATTTTATTGAATGAAAGCAAAGACATTCGTTGTGCTTGTTACTATACCGTTTCTGCTACTCATATTGATGGGTTGAAGGGCCTTGTTGGTGGTTTGAACGCGTTGCTCGACGTCTGCGTCATTTACTGGCATTCCGCTTATCCAGAAGAAAGTAAGTCAACCGCAAGAATAGGATCTATTGAATGGTTAACTGAGCATGCGGTACGTAAACAAAGAACACTCAAGATTACCCCTAGCGATTTACCTTTAATTGAAATAGGGCATGAACTAACCCTAAAGATTGAAGAAGAGCTTCGCTCTCATTACGGTATTAAAACGCCTTCTTTAGGTGGGATCCGCCGTATTTTCTCTCAATGGATAGAAGAAATTCAAATTCAAGAAGAAAAAGCACATAAGGTTAGAAATAAACAAACACCAAAAACCGTTGAACCACAAGGGATCAGCGTCAATGTATCAATGCCACCACGAAATAAACCACCAATAAAAATCGATACTGCTGTCGCGCCTGAAGGCAATTCAAAACCCTTGATGACTATTCTCATTATACTTGGTTTTTTTCTTTGCTTATTATTTGCTCATTTTTTCTATAGCGATAATCAAAAACGTACATTACGTGAACAAATTGAGACTGCAGACATTCACGATATTGTCCAAATTTTGCCCACGTTAGAACATAAAGACGAATCAATAAAGCAATCCATTAAATCAGAAGTCATTCAGCGAACTCAATGGTTAATCTCCGACTGGGAATTAGACCCTATTAAAGTAAACCAATTAAACACATTGAATTTAGCCGTACAGCAGTTGCAAGAAATTTACCCTGATTCTGCCGCTGCGACCAATATGAAAGAGAAACTCACCTTACAAACAGAAGAATTTGATCGCGAATACAAACGTATTAATCGTCAATTTTTAAAATCAAGAACGGTGTTTGCCAATGCTAAATCCCAAGAGAAAGACAGTGCAATTATAAAAGCGTACGACTACAGCAACTCACTCTTCCCCTTACTGGGTCGAATTGAGTATGCAGAAAAACAAACAACATCGGCAGAGATCGATAGAACACAGCGTTTACTCAATATTTATCAACACAAGATAAATACACTAAAAGAAAAATTTTAGATTTGTAACTCACTGTATTACATAACGTCAGGCATAACAAAAAAGTAAAAACTATGAAAAACACTTTGGTTAGAAATCCGCTATTACTCTCTACACTCATCACCATTTTTATACTGGTTGTACTGTGTGGTGCTTATTTACTTTGGTTCCCAGAAGCCGATATTGTACTGCTGTGGGGAACCGTTGCCGTTATTGGTGTTTCGTATCTTCTCTTTAACCTCACGTTATATATAAAAAAACGAAAAGGAAAGAAAAGCCAAGATATTGAAACGGAAGAAGAAACGTTGTCAATGGTACTAAAACCATTGCTTCATAAAGCCAAACAAAAACCAATCTACTTAATCATTGGTAACAAAGGCTCAGGAAAAAACCAATTTCTTCAGGTATCTAATGCCATAAAGCCAATGGATAAAGTAAAAAGTGTAAAAAATGACTTTTTTGAATGGTCTGAATCAGATTCTGCCGTTTATATAAAGCCTAACCATCGACTCGTGTTTCAAGAAATATCAAGTGCTGATAGCCTATTATGGCAAGCATTAATTAATGAAGTCATTAATCACAAGCCAAGAAAACCCTTCGCTGGTTGCTTATTACTCATCGATTTTGAGTTTTTAGTCGTTCATGATGACGAACAAACTGACTATACGTTAAACATCCTTTTACAGCGTTTAGAATCAATCAAAGAAAGCACAGGAGCTACCCTGCCCCTGTATTTCGTCATGACTAAATTAGACAAATTAGAAGGGTTCAAAGAATACATTCATTTCAGTCCATTAAAATCGAGTATTGAGTTTCTTTCTATTCCTTTAAAAGACGCAAAAGGTGCAATCTTAGATTATTTCCGTGACAGTTATAAAAATATCGTAAAAGTCATGGAAGCAAGTGCTCTTGACTCATCATCATACACAAACAATGTTGATGAAAAACAGACCATATTGGCTTTTCCTAAACAGTTTGAGTTATGTCAGATCGAAATAAGCCGTATTGTAGAGCGACTTAATGATTTAAACCAAGGCACTTATGCTATTGATATTAGAGAGGTCTTCTTTAGCTCTAGTCTTCAAGGTGGCCGTAAATATAATTTATTGGCTAAAAGTTGCAGCAATTATTTCAACTTACCTATCATTGCCTCTGAACACGGACAATTAACCGAAACCCCTTATTTCACCCGCTTTTTGGTTGATTCAAAAGTGTTACCGGAAGCCGATTTCTCCAACGAGAACCAAAACTACTTACGCCGCATTCAACAACGCAGTCGTTTGGCATTTTTAGTGTCTGTCGTTGTACTCACAAGCGGAAGCTACTTTTTATTCCAAGCCTTAGAAAGCAATCTACAAGTCATTAATCAGCTCATTGATGTGAAAGGAAAAGATCATGAGCAATACGCATCAGAGGTTTTTCATTCAAAACTGACCAATGCTCAGGAAGAGATTGAACCCACTTATAACGCTTGGCTTAATGGAAATAAAGCCTTGGATGACGAGCTATTGACGATGAAAGTCAGCCGTTTAGAACCAACCACAAAAATTGCATACCATGCATTAATCGAGCAAATCACCAAACAACTCATGCCAGTGATTGCCGAGGCTTATCAAATACAACTGACAAAAAATCAAAATGATATTTCAATATCGTTGCCTTTATTGAAAAGTTATTTGATGCTGAAAGATCCAAGTAAGAGAGACATCCCTTATTTAAAACAGCACACATTTGATGTGTTAACACGACTCGATTCTAACTCTGAGACCGTGAAAAAAACCATGTCTTATTTGGATGCGTATTTCCGTACAAAGTTTGCTCCTATCGACATTAATATGGATTTAGTTCGTGCAACTCGTCGTAACCTATTGGCGAAATCAAACATTGATTTGGTCTACCTTCAAATCGTAGAACAAGCGAAAAGTGCCGAGATTGATACGCTCAATCTACAAAGAGCCGTTGGGTTTGATTTTAATAATATCTTTAAAAATCCGATTAATAATAAAAGCTTAAACATTAACAAACTCTATACCTCAACTGGCTTTAGCTCGTTTTATCGTCCACACGTTGATTTGTTGTCTAAACGCGTCATCTCCGATAACTGGGTACTTGGGCTATCAAATAACATTATTCCAAGTGATGCAGAACAAGAAGAATTCAAAGATGATGTTCGTAAAAAATACACCGATGATTACATCAATTACTGGCGTAATGCATTAAGTGAACTCAAAATAAAATCGTATGACAACATTTATGATTTAACCAATGCGATTGATCTGATCTCTGGCCCATCATCACCAATGACAACCATCTTGAAACAACTGTACGCCAATACCCATTATTCACCCACAGGCGACATAAATGCCCTATTGGATTCAAAAAATAATTTAACAGACGCTTTAGAAACCGCCACCGATGCCGTAACAGAGATAGTAAAACCTGATTACATTTTAATGGCTCGTGTAGAACAAGCGTTTTCTCTTTTAAATCAACTACAGATTAATGAAACGAAAAACTCTCCAGCGCCTTGGGAAGATATCGTGACAGCACTCAATTCATTGAGAACCTATATTAAAGATATTTCAGATTCACCAAACGTACATCAAGCCGCACTGGATGCCGCGCGAGCAAGAATGGTGAGAGCAGAGGCCGATCCATTAATTCGACTTAAACAAATCGCTCAGAAGTCACCAGAACCTGTACGCAGCTGGTTGTTAGACATAGTAAATCAAACTTGGTCAGTTATGATCACTGAAGCCACTAAAGGCATTCAAACGAAATGGTATAGTGAGGTTTACAGTGTGTTCCGTCAAACTGGGCTAAACAAATACCCATTTGATACCAATGCAAAAGAAGACATTTCATTGGAAGATTTTGAACAGCTATTTGCAACCGGTGGCATATTGAATGTCTTTATAAAAGACAATCTAGCGCCGTTTTATGACACGAATCTATGGACATCAAAGCGCGTCGATGGACAGGAGATGTACTTATCTCCTGAATTACTGGTTCAATTACGAAATTACAATGTAATACGCAACACCATGATCAACAAAAGCACCAACAAAGTACAAATACCCTTTAGTACGAAAGTTGTGGATCTCGACTCAAGTGCAATTAGAGCAAACATCAATGTGGGCAGCCATATGATGAGCTATTACCATGGTCCGAGTAAGGTTCAAGAGTTGCAATGGCCACCACAGGGCGGAGACTTTGAGGTCAAAATAACATTACAAGACGTAACCGATGAGGGTAAACAACATACTCTTAGCGAAAATGGGCAATGGGCAATCTACCGATTATTAGGAGACTCAATACTCTCCGATGTCACCAATAGTAGCTTCGTTAGCCATATAAAAGTCAGCGGTCGTGATATCAGTATGAAGTTCACTCCATTGACTCAGAACAACCCATTTACTTTCTCTGAGCTATCGAACTTTAAGCTTCCAGAAGTAATTAACTAAGAAAATAACAATAAAATAGAAATTAAGGCAGGGATAACATGTCAAACATGAATCTACAGGGCTTAGATAAATTAGATCGTAGAATAATCTCCAATCTTTTATCCAATGGTAGAGAATCTATAGCGAATTTATCGCGTAATGTGGGGCTGTCTCGTACTGCTGTTGCAGAGCGAATCAATCGCTTGGAAAAAACGGGGATCATCAAAGGGTATACCGCACAAATCCGCATGAATAACGGAAACAATACCGCTTCTTGTTATTTGTTGATTTCGTGCGCTATGGGGCAAAAAGACGCCGTATCAGAGGCGTTAAAAGAGATACCTGAAGTCAAAATGACCAGCATTGTTGGTGGGACTTATGACATCATTTCTCTTATTGAAGCGCCCGATTTACATCGTATTCATTTCCTCTCAAATGAAATTGAATCGATATCGGGCATCAAAGAAGTGAAGAGTACTATCGTTTTGCATCAACCAGTTTGCCGATAAGTATTTCTGATTCACTTTTAATAATGATAGAAGACGAATAATAAGCGCCAACTTGTTGTTCGTTTTCTATGCACTTTAGACTAGTTACTGCCTACAATTTTAATCACTGTATCCTCCTTATCAATATTCCCTAGCCAACATGTTTGACCTAATTCGTTACCAATTCCGTCACCTAGTTCATTCTTAGGGATGGTGTCATTTTTTACGGTTAACTTAAGATCCCATGCCATAGGATCAGACAGAATAAACTTCATTAATCCGATTAACGTCTTATGTAACCGACCCCCAGGTAAAAAGTTGGTATACGTATCAAAATCAATATCATCAATACATAGATTAAACTTACCTGTCAGGTCTGCCATGCTCTTACCTAGGTGTAAATCATTCCCTAATTGGCAATTCTTTTGATTCAATTTATTACGTTGAGAATCGGCAATCGTCACTCGACGATATACCCACTCTTCGATATATACATTAGGCAGCGAAAAGTAATGGGAAACGATGCCAGAAACAAGCTTTGGTGAACGCGTACGCGTCGATAACTGGTTAACATAAGAAAGTAATTTCGCCCTATCAAGATCCGCGTTATTGTTCTCTTGAATAACACTTGATAGCCCCACTAAATGCAATAATCGTCCTGAGAAAGGATCCGTCGCATCACTTTGATATTGAATATGGTAACGATACTTTTTCCACACTCGATAAAGCATACTGATGTAACGATGATGAAAGAAATCGAAGAAGTCTTTTACCGGATTATCATCACTGTCTCGTCCCGCTAACTTCTCTGTATAGGATGCAGGTAACGGAGAACTCGATCCATGCAAACCAAGAAAAGTCACTTCAATTTTCGTATACACCTGATCATTACGATCAATCTGTGCAATGAACTCAATGTCACTCTTAGGAAAGCTCAGTTTTGGTGATACGCTAAATTGTATGTACTCATTCTTTACGTATTGATTCTCACCAATGGCCTTAAATTCAATACCTGGCAAGTTCTGATAATGTTTTTCAAGTAAAGATACCGCTTGGAAAAAACTGTATTCACAAGGTTTATTAACAATATACTCAATCATAGTATCGTCTGTTGCCCTGTTAAACTCGGCCACTCATAGTTTTCACCCGTATCTTCATCAAACACTTCAAGTTCAGTAAACGAATTAATACTCGAATACAATCGGATAAATTCATTCAAAATACTGGCAAGTAGGTACATATCCCCTTCATTGACGAAGTAAGTAGAATTCATGTCGACCTTAAACTTCACGCCACGAATAGCAACGCCACGGAAGACTCTGTCAGTAGGAGTCATACTCGCTGATTTAATGCCATCAAGACGATGTATAGACGCTCTGTGCGCTTGTCTATCAACACGAGAATGGAAGTCATAAGTCGACAGTAATACTTTTAACACATCAATGTTGGCTAACGATAAGTAGTTAAGTGACATATTCGCAATCAACTGCCATTGCAGCTCGCCATTTACTTGTGGGCTAACCGATTGAGTTGGTTTAGTAATATTCGTAAATGTCGCGTACGTTGGCGATTTGTGCGTGGTATAGATGATGTCACCCACGGACAATCGCTCGGCCAAATCCGCATTACTGCATATCAGCTTCATTAATACCGTTTCAGAACTTAAATCAGACACTTGATTGTTGTGTGAATGAAACGAGATATAACGCTCTAAACCACGACCGTTGATTCTTTCACTGACTTTAGTTTTATAAAAATCTCTTTTATCTCTTTGATTAATTTGATGCTCAAAGGATTCAAATTCAATTAATTTCTTTCTACAACGTTCTGCTTTACTCCAGCTCTCAACCTCTTCAACCGAATACACTTCATAATGCTCTTGGTTTGAACTTTGAGGGCGAACTTTATAATCATTACGCTGGTGATCAAGACGGATAGGATCACCATCTTGATCGAACAAATTCACAACCGGCGTGCAATGAAGTTTTAAATGCTTGTCTTTTAACATCACTTCCGAAGGCAAAGCTCGTGAGAAAACGAACGACATTTTAACGGTGCTGCGTTGTGGTATGCCGTTTAACCATTCCAATCCTTTCACATCAAAGAACATGAATTTTTCAGGTAACGAAAAGTATTCTTGCAATAAACGATAGCCAGAAAATGAATTCTTGCTGTATGGCAAAATGGCTTCATCGTCATCAAACCCGACAGGAACGACTTGGTCAGCACGAATACGGTGCTTATACCCTCCTCCGACGTCCAGTTCGACATAATCTAAATAGCGGAATAACCAAAGATACAGACTGCGCGTGATGTGCTGCTCGCCATTCAAATGAAAGCGTAATGTATCTAATTTTATACGAGACAACTCTAGGCCATTATTCGCCGCCAAAGTGACGTGTACCGAAGAGTTAGTGCGACTGTTATTTTGTTCAATCTGCTGAATGCTCAGCGGATACAAGGCAACGTCATAACAGGTTCTAAATAAACATTGAGTGCCTTCTACTTGCTCACTCGCCATTTCAGCACCACGCTCAACCACGGTTTTCTCTGTCACACTCCCCGAATGAGGCGTTAACTCACTGATGCACATTGAAGGCACTGAGCGCATGTAATGAGGCCATAATAATGAAATTAATGACTGTGTTAATTCAGGCAGTTCATCGTCTATTTTTTCACGAACACGACCCGTTAAAAAGGCAAAGCCTTCAAGCAAACGCTCAACATCAGGATCAAATGTTCCTTCAGACAAGAAGTTAGTCAGCTTAGGGTGATATTTTGCAAATTCACTGCCTGCTTCTTTTAAATAGGCTAGCTCATCTTGAAAATATTTACTGTTACTCACTCTTTTCTCCTACTAAACATTAAACTGTCCATCGACGCCCATGAATATATTAATAGACATGGGAACCTTGCCGCCGTTATGCATCACTTCACCACCAATACCAAAACCTAACTGCAATGGGTTGTGGTTATCTTGACGATAATGAACCTCAACGTTCTTTAGTCTTGGTTCAAACTTCTCAATTGATGTACGAATGTTCTGTTGAATGTTACGAACTAAATTGGTGTTATTGGATAACACATCATTAAAATCAGGCAGTCCGTATTCATTATCTATCATGGCATTCCCTGCATGTGTGTTCAGTAAATCTGCAAGGTGAAGGTGAATTGATTCAATAAGATGTTTGTGCGATACCACTTTTTCGTAGCAGTTTTTAGGCTCACCTAATTCAATTCGTTCTAAAAGCCGGTAACCTTTTTCCATAATGACTTCTTAAAAAATAAGCGACCAGTTCAACCTAGTCGCTTATATGGGGAGACAAATTAGTTTTGGTCTAATTTACCAACCAGTGACAAGTCAAAACTTGCACCCATGTACTTAAAGTGTGGACGTACCGACATTGATACTTTGTACCAACCTGGATCGCCTTCTACTTCAGATACTTCCAATTTTGCAGCACGTAATGGACGACGGCCGCGTACTTCTGCTGGTGGGTTCTCTTGATCCGAAACGTATTGACGGATCCATTTGTTTAGTTCGATCTCTAAATCAGAACGCTCTTTCCATGAACCGATTTGTTCACGTTGCAGCACTTTGATGTAGTGAGCCAAACGGTTGATAATGAACATGTACGGTAATTGAATACCTAACTTGTAGTTCATTTCCGCTTGTTTGCCTTCTGGCGTATTCGGGAATACTTTTGCTTTTTGTACTGAGTTTGCAGAGAAGAACGCTGCATTGTCAGACCCTTTACGCATAGTAAGGGCAATAAAGCCTTCTTCTGCTAGCTCATATTCACGACGGTCTGAAATCAAGATCTCTGTTGGGATCTTAGTTTCGATTTGACCCATAGATTCATAATTATAAACCGGAAGATCAGAAACCGTACCACCACTTTGTGGACCGATAATGTTCGGACACCAGCGATATTTTGCAAATGATTCACTGATTTTAGACGCCATCGCGTACGCAGAGTTACCCCAAAGGTAGTTATCATGACCATCTTTAACATGTTCATTATAATCAAACGCTTTGATTGGGTTATCTTCTACAGAATACGGAGTACGTAACATCATACGTGACGTACAAAGACCCACATAACGAGCATCTTCATGCTCACGGAAACCGCGCCATTTAGTATACTGAGGACCTTCAAATACAGACTTCAGATCTTTCAGGTTTGGCAGATCTTCATAGCTATCTAAACCAAAAAACTGAGCCGATGCTGATGTAATGAATGGTGCGTGAGACATTGCCCCTACATTTGCCATGTATTCCATCAGTTTCACATCAGGTGATGATGCTGACATTTGGAAATCACAAATAACAGCGCCGACTGGTTTACCACCAAATTGACCGTATTCACGCGTATAGATTTGCTTGTAAAGACCAGACTTAACCACTTCTGGTGCATCTTCAAAGTCGTCCAGTACTTCGTCTTTTTTCGCTGAAATCAATTCAATTTGAATGTTTTCACGGAAATCAGTGTGATCAACCAAGTATTTCAAACCGCGCCATGTTGATTCAATCGCTTGAACCTCTTCGTTATGAAGAATAGCATCAACTTGCTTAGACAATTTTTGGTCGATTTCAGAAATCATTAAATCAACTAATGATTGCTCAACTTTACTGCCCGTATTGTTGCTGCTTAGCAATTCACCAATAAATGCTTCTACGCCACGTTTTGCAACGTCAAAGCCTTCATCACTTGGTTTTAAACGCGTTTCATTTAGAATGCTGTCTAGTAATGAGCCAGACTCAACCAGTGTTGCTTCTTGTTCCGGAGCTTGTGCTTCTGTTGTCATAATACCCTCTACTCAGCCTTTGCTTCTTTATCAGCGCTCAGATTTAGCTCTTCAAGTAATTTTTGACGAGCGTCTTCATCTTGAAGCACTGCCGCAATTTTCTTACGAAATGCTGGTACGTTTCCTAATGGGCCTTTCAGCGCAACAAGTGCTTCACGCAATTCAAGTAAGCCACTTAGTTCAGGAACACTTTTAGCGATAGCTTCTGGTGAAAAATCTTTCATACTATTGAACGTTAGATCAACACCAAGTTGAGCGCCTTCTTCGCCGCTCAATTTATTGTCTACATTCACTTTTACGTTTGGAGAGTAGCCTTCCAATACATCATTGAAGTTATCTTTATCAATGT
>SAMEA5043647__coassemble_355_pt1 | contig 20962 bp, 21 predicted proteins | sample SAMEA5043647__metabat2_low_PE_001 | metagenome-assembled genome bin SAMEA5043647 (sample SAMEA5043647) | Gadus morhua | reverse complement strand
TTGTCTAATTTAAGAAAACTAGAGTCTGAATCGTAACGAAATGCTTGGTGATTAGGCATCCATAAAAACTCTAGGAGCAAAGTTCAGGGGGGATATGGATGCCTAATCGGTTATTTATGGTGGTTTATACCGTTGATTTTCTGAATAATCGGTTGGTACTCGTCATATTTGCTTTTAATAATTGTTCACCATTGTGCATTGCTTCTTTTGTTCCAATATCAATAGATCGCATTCCTGCAAAACGTTGCGGCTCTTTGATTGCCACATCATGTGCAAAAATAACTAACTTTGCGTTCTTCACATCTAATGGGGTGATTCTATTATTAATCCCATCTGCGCCTTGTGTTTCTACTTTGATTTTAAGCCCTAGGCGGTGCGCTGCTTTTTCTAAACTTTTTGCGGCTAAGAAAGTATGAGCAACACCTGATGGGCATGCCGTGATAGCTAAAATATCGGCTTCACCTTCACTCTTTATGGATTCAAATACTGTGTTTTTTACGTCAGATTCATCGTCTTCGATTACTGTTTTCTTTAGTAAAATAACAATAACTGCGGTGGTTAATGCGCCCATTAATGTGCCGACGATATAACCAAACTTACCATCAACGACAGGAAGCACAATCCACCCACCCCAAGGGGCATGGTTGAGTACGTTAAATAAGAAACCAGTGATGTTACCGACAATACCCCCAGCGACAATCGCAGGGATAACACGAGCAGGATCAGCCGCTGCAAATGGAATCGCCCCTTCAGTAATGCCGATCATGCCCATAATACCCGCGGCTTTTCCGGCTTCACGTTCTTCTCGTTTGAATTTCTTAGGGGACAGTAATGTGGCTAATGCCATGCCTAATGGTGGAGTACAAATTGCGATACCAACGCCACCCATTAGCCAAGGTTGTGTATTTACCTGAGTTTGAGCAAACAATGTCGCGACTTTGTTGATTGGGCCACCCATATCAAAGGCTGTCATACCCCCTAAAATTGCACCTAAAAGTATTTTCCCAGAACCTGCCATGCTTGCTAACCACTCATTCATAGAGGTCATGGCATTCGCAATAGGAGCACCAATCAACCACATTACAGCGGCGCAGGTAATAAAAGTACCGAGAAGAGGGTAGATAAAAATGGACCCCAATGAGGTCATGCTGTCAGGTAGCTTTATTTTTTTTAGAGTAAGAACGACAAAGCCGGCAAAGAAACCAACTACGATAGCGCCTAAAAAACCGGTATTGTATTGTTGAACTGCAATCCAAGAACCAATCATACCGGGAGCGAGTCCCGGTTTATCTGCAATTGAGTAAGCAATATAACCGCCAAGAACGGCTGTGAATAACGTTAACCCCGCAATGCCCATTTTAGCAATGTCAGCCAATACACCTTCAGTGGGTACCGCGCCGTGTCCTGAAATCATAACCGAAAGAGAAAGTAAAACACCGCCAGCAACAATAAAGGGGATCATGTGAGACGTACCAAATAACAAGTGTTCTTTTGTACGGCCAAGATTTCGTTTAAATTCACTTTTTTCTATTTTTGGTGTTGGGGCAGGAGATGAACTGTATTCTGACTCTAACTGAATATTGTCTGTGAATAAGGCCAATGCCTCTTCTGGTGTCGCGACGGCTTTAAGTTTGTTTGTAAAGCCATCTTCGATTAAACGACTGGATATTTGTGCCAATACTTCGATGTGGTGAGTATCGTCGCCATCTGGTGAAGCAAGCATGAAAAAGATGTCTGATTGTTCACCGTCTTCTGCACCATAATCAATGCCATTACGACTAATACCAACCGCAACTGATGGAGTCGAAACCGCAGAACTTTTCGCATGAGGAATCGCGATACCATCTTCAAATCCTGTATTACCAATGTCTTCACGCGCCCAAACATCTAATAAAAATTGTTTTTTATCAGATAGTTTGCCTGCATCATCTAAAATCTGGACCATTTCTTTAAGAATGCCATCTTTAGATGTCGCTTTTAGGTCTAAACAAATGACCTTGGTATTTATCAGAGATGTGATATCCATAACGACTCCATTACCTAACGGTAATATATTAACGTAGTACTAATGTAAGGGGTTAGTCGATTTTAAAGAATAGGATAAAAAAGCCATTTACTGGATTATTGTACCATCAATCGTAAAGTGTGATTTTAATCGTTATTCATTGATATTAATCCGGTTTTTTAATTAACTAATGGTATATTGTTCCCCTATCAAAACAGTCTATTTAAGAGCAAACATGAAAATTGTGGCAGTTACAGCGTGTCCTACAGGGATCGCACACACCTATATGGCAGCTGATGTATTAAAAAAGGCCGCGGTGAGATATGGAGTATCAATTAAAGTTGAAACTCAAGGCGCGATGGGAATTGAAAATGCGTTAACACCGGTTGATATTGTACAAGCGGATCTTGTGTTAATCGCTTCAGACATTGATATAGAAAACAGCAGTCGATTCATTGGTATTAAAACACAGCAGCACAGTATTGAACTGATTTTGACTGATGTTGATAGTGTGTTGAAAAAATACATTTCATGATTGATTCACCTACTATTGATCATCGAATTACCTTTTTTGTTAAAGAGAGCATGCTTGGACCACAAATTAGTGCCCAACTGACTCAATTAGCAAAGAAGTTTAAATGCATTGTTTATATCGATAATATTACACGAGCCCGTTGTGCAGATATTTCTTATTCTTTAGGTTTATTGAAAGTAGGTTTACAGAAAGGGGATTTTTGCCAATTAATTACGGTAGGGATTGATGCGGAACTCGCGAATTTTGTGTTAACCGATTTATTATCTTCTACGTTCAATTTTGTTGCTTCAGACCGGTTGTGTCATTTCTCTGATTCTATCGTAACCCAATACCCGCAACTAAAGCCGATCTGTGATGTTGACTTCCATTATGTAAAAGCTCAAACGCAATTATCAAAATTTGAGATGCTAAAAGGAGTGTCTCAATTAATTTGCCCAGAACAAACCGATGAGTTATTACTGGCTTTTATTAAGCGTGAAGAGAAGTCATCAACGACGATTGCTCGTCAAATTGCCTTACCTCATGTCATTACGCCTTTAGTGAAAAAACCAACCATCGCGGTAATTCGATCAGATTACGCAACGGATTGGGCGTCTAAAATGGGGGATGTGAATTTAATTGTCGGTTTAGTTTTACCTAGCCCACCAACACGAGAGATGGTGATCACAGCCACTCAATTAACCCGAAGTATGTTATCTGCGGAGTTTTGCCAACGATTAATCGCAACAAGGCAACCTGTTGGCCTTCAAGCCATGTTGTTGTACGGTATGGGTAGAGTTTTGGAATAATGTTCAATTATTATGTGATGAGAAACGGACTCTTAGATTATCTTTGAGTCCATTTTATTATTATCTAGTTGTAAGCTCTCGCCACTTTTCCTGAAGAGGTAAGAATGTATTGACCAGTATACGCTGGGATAAATACAGAATGACCTTTCTTCACAATAACCGTTTGCCCTGAAATATGGGTTACCGTCATGTCACTGTTGATAGCAAATAACACTTCGGCACTTGTGGTATTTAACGGTAATGCGTTTACCATTTCTAAAACAGAGAAGTTAAAATCGTCTACCGGAATTGGGTAATTTACACCACCAGCAATCACCTCTGGAGTCATCAATAAAGAATCAAATGGGGTGACATTAAATAAAGTACAGGCCATTAGTTCATCTATGTCCATGTATTTTGGTGTTAATCCCGCACGCAATACATTGTCTGAATTGGCCATGATTTCAAGACCTGTCCCTTTAATGTAAGCGTGAGGAGTACAAGCGTGTAAGTACATCGCTTGTCCAGGCTTTAGCGTGATAACATTTAACATTAGAGGTGTAAATAAACCGATGTCATTTGGATATTGAATTTCTAAATCAACAAGCAATGCGAAAAGAGGGGAATCACACTGTACTTTGGCATATGCCATTAATTCATTAATTGCCGTTTCTTTCTTGTCATCTGATAATGAAAGAATGTTCTTGAAAAATACACTTAATCCCATTGAATTAGGTTGTTCTTCAAACGCTGAAACAAAATGAGTAATACTTTTTAAGTTCATGCTTTTAAATAATGAAATGGACTCGTTAAAATCTCTAAATCCATTCATTGCTTGATAATCTGTTAAGGCGTAAACAAGCTCTGGTTTGTGGTTATTATCTTTGTAATTACGATTAAACGCAGTCAAAGGGATACCCGCTTGTTCTTCTTTATTATAGCCATCCACGGCTTGTTGTTTATTTGGATGAACTTGGATCGATAATGCTTTTTCTGCCGCTAATACCTTGAAAAGATAAGGTAATTCACCAAACGTTTCTGCTGTTACTGAAGAGAGGAAAGACGCTTTGTCTTGATTAATTAAATCAGATAATAAAATAGATTCGTCATTAAACGTCGCGCTAGAGCAGCCATTTGGGTGGGTGCCCATCCACAATTCAGCTTGTGGTTTATGGCTTGGATTTTCAATACCAAATAGACTTTCAATTGAAGTGCTGCTTCCCCACGCATAATCTTGAATTACATTGTTCATTGGAAAAAAGAAAGGTTGAGTTTGATTGTTCATATAATGCTCACAAATCATCAGAAAGTCCCAATCACAAAATTAATAAGTGATTGGGACAAAAAATTAAGATTAAGAATTAAATTGCCGCTAGAGACAGGGCTTTCGCTTGACGCATCTTTTTAATGGATACGCAAACAAGTGCAGTTACAACTGCGCCGCCAGCCATACAAGCAAGTGCAAGTAATGGTTTATTTATCGCGCCAAGTAGGGCGACAACGGGACCACCATGAGCAACACTGTTTGTGATACCAAATGAGAAAGCCATTACTGCGGCTGTCATCGAACCAAGGATATTCGCTGGGATCACAGAGATAGGATCTTGAGCTGCAAATGGAATTGCACCTTCAGAAATACCAACTAAACCCATTGCACCAGCTGCTTTGCCTGCTTCAATTTCTGATTCTTCAAAGATATTGAATTTACGACCAATGATGGTAGCTAACGACATGCCAAGTGGTGCGACAGGAATAGCACATGCCATGGCGCCCATGAATTGAGTTTGACCACTCGCAATCATGCCAACAGAGAATAAGAAGGCGACTTTATTGAATGGGCCACCCATATCAAAGCCCGTCATTCCACCCAGTACGATGCCTAATAAAATCACGTTACCAGAGCTCATGCTTGTTAGTAGTGCGGTTAATCCATCCATTAAACTTGCTATTGGTGCACCAATAACAAAAATGAATAATCCAGAAATGAACAATGAACCGGCAATAGGGGCAATCATGATAGGAACAAGGGGTTGGATAAATTTATGGTAGTTAACGCTCACGATAAATTTGACGAAGTAACCAACAAGAAGACCGGCAATGATGGCACCAATAAAGCCAGTACCTGCATCTGCACCATAAAAAGAACCGTTGTTTGCAATCCAACCACCAATAAGACCTGGAGTTAGTGCTGGGCGATCTGCAATCGCATAAGCAATGTAACCTGCAAGAACGGGGATCATTAAGGTGAAAGCAACAACACCAACATCTAATACTTTATTCCACAAACTACCGGGAGGAATAGCCATACCACTTTCAGTAGGTTGCCCACCAAGCGCTAATGCTAATGCGATTAACAAACCGCCCGTAACCACAAATGGGATCATGTGGGATACGCCGTTCATTAGGTAACGGTATAAATCTGAACGTGCTTGAGAGGTTTTGTCTTTGGTATCTGTTGGTGTATTTACACTGTCAGTATCAAAAGGTGGTTGAGTTAGAGACTGAGTGATCAGTCCTTTTGCGTCTTTGATCGGAGCCTTAACACTGGTTTGAATCAGTTTTTTTCCTGCAAAACGAGTGAGGTCTACTTGTTTATCACAAGCAACAATAATGGCATCGGCTTGTTCTATTTCTTCTGCTGTTGGGCTATTTCTGACCCCAATAGACCCGTTGGTTTCTACTTTTATCTTATATCCTAATTCTGCTGCGCCTTTTTCAAGGGCCTCGCACGCTAAATAGGTATGAGCAATACCGGCAGGACAACCTGTGACTCCAATTAAAAATCCATTTTTAGGTTCTATTGCATCAATGGTTTCTGCTTTTTGTAGCAATAATTCAAGCGCTAATTTAGAAGAGGTCGCATTAAGAAATTTTTTGATAAACCCTTCTTCAATCAGTTTTGAAGAGAGTTCTGCAAGAACTTCAATATGATGATCAGCCCCATTTTCAGGTGAGGCGATCATAAAAAATAAGCGAGATGGCTGCCCATCTTCTGCTCCGTATTCAACACCTTCTTGGCTTACACCAATCATTACGGCAGGTTTAATTACAGCTGAACTTTTTGCATGAGGAAGAGCAACACCTTCTTCAAAGCCCGTATTTCCTAGTTCTTCACGGGCGTAAATATCAGATAAAAACTGGCCTATATCATTAATTCGACCTTGCTGATGAAGTATCGCAGCCATTTCAGAAAATACATCGTCTTTGGTTTTTGCGTGTAAATTTAAACAAATTAATTGTTCATTGATTAAGTCTGTGATCATGAATCATTCCCCATTTTTTCTATAAATTATTGCAGTGGGAATAGTGTGATTCTGATGAGAAAAATTCGTAAGTGTGCGAGAAATGCATTTACTGGATTATTGTATCCTCACTCTTCAAGTGTGATTAAGCTCTGATTTTTATAAATCGAAAACTCTATAATGCACTAGTCAGAAAAGTATTTATTTAATAGGTAGTTAGTGGCATTTATTGCTTGTTTCTTGCGGGCGTTTTCATCTGGGAAATTGTATTTTTAGGTCGTTTTAGTGGACTAACGTGACCTTAGTTCAAGTAAGAAGAAACTATGACTTTAGTGTTTAGTACGGTATTAGAAGCGCTTTTATCAGAAAGAGAAAGTTTCAATCAAATTTGGTTTGCAGGAGATAAGATCACGCCTCCACAATGCAGTTACCAAGTGAATTTTCCTCGTTTAGAGTTAGTAATTAATGGCGAGTATTTGAATCAAATAGAAGATTCAGAGGTTGGGATACGTGAAGTTAAAGTCATGGCGGGTGATGCGTTATATATTCCTCCAAACTGTTGGAATAAACCGAATTGGGATGAAGACTGTTCAGTATTAAGTTTGTTATTTGGACGCCGACAAGTTGGGTTTAGCCTAGTGAGTAAACGCAAAGGGGAAAGTGGTTTTTATGACGTGCAAAAATACAGTATTCCGACGCGAACAGGTCATGCTATTGATAACATTTTAGAAGCACTGAATGCGTTAGCTCGTGAACCGAATAAAAAACCAATAGACGAACATTTATTATTGGCATTACTTAGTTATAGCATGACAATGCTTGGTGAACCTTCAGAGACAAAGTCACCGAAAAACCGCAGTGAAGATCTATACCAAGGAATATGTATTTACATTCAAGAGAATTTCCATAAAAGCATAGATAGAAGCAGTATTGCGAATCGCTTTAATATTTCTCCAAACCACTTATCTCGTATGTTTAGACAGCAGGGGCACATGACGTTAGCTGATTATATTACGTGGGTAAGGATAGAACGTGCCAAATTTATGCTAAAGAAATACACTTTTCGTTTAACTGAGGTGGCGACACGCTGTGGTTTTCAGGACGTGAATTATTTTTATCGCGTGTTTAAAAACAAAACAACGTATACGCCATCTGATTATAGAGCAATGATAAAGTAGGGCATGAAAATACCCTAGATAAATAGTTTGTTCTTGATTTTTTCTACAATGAGACAAGAAAGTTGGTAGTTATGTTCTCTCGCAATTTTTTGTGAAAAGAAAAGCTGTGGAAGTTCAATAATGGCAATGGCAATCAATATACAGAACCCGAAATCTTCACCTGAAAAAATCAAAAATAGGCTTAAAATTAACGCTAATAATTCACCAAAGAACCATAAATACTTCTCTAAATATAGATGATGAAAACCACCTAAAAATAAATAATTAAGAGTGGCATAAGTGTCAGGATCTTTTAGTTTTTCACTTTGTTCTTTATAAAATGCTTTTCGTTCATCAGTCGGGAGAGCCGCTACTTGTTTTCTAAGTAGCTCTTCCTTTTCTTCTAAGTCATTTAAATTACCAAGAAAACCCATTATGGAACCTCATCATAAATAATTTCAACCAAATCAGGTTGATTACAACGTTTTATTCTTTGTAATCCTAGTTTCCAGCCCTTAAAGGCCCCGTATTTTTGAATGCATTGCTTTGTGTATTCAGAGCAAGTTGGTTTAAAATTACATTCCAGACTTAATAGTTTTTTTGAACCACCTTTATGTTGATAAGAGCGGATCAATAGGATTGATAATTGTGCGAACATTAACGACCTAATGTAATAATAACGGCTTCACGTTTCCAAAATAGAAGAAATCGCTTTTGTTCTACTATTTGAAATGCCAGTTGCCAACCATCTTGTGCCTGTTTATTTAATTCGGCTTCCATTTTCTGAATTGGAACCCCACTAGCACCAAGAAATACAGTGCCACAACCGCCTTCTGTTAAATGAATTACTTTGTATTCTTTAAAGCCTGTCATCGCATTTTACTCTGTTGTTTTTTAAAGAAAATAATGTATTTTATAATCTGTATATTTACAATGTAAAAGAATGAAATAGTGAGTATTTGTGGTGTATATCTCAATTAATTATTAGCCACTTGGTGGCTTAATTTATAAGTAGACTATTTATACGACAGAATCGATTTTAGTTGTGCATCTCTATTGTATTTATCGCCATGTATTTTTTCTCAAATGAGGTGATTTAGGTTAGAGTAATGTTAATAATTAATGATGATAAGGATATCTGATGCGCTTTGAAACGGCTAGGTTAACACCACAAGAAAATTATAAGTTGTTAATCGGAGGGATCTTACCTCGGCCAATTGCTTGGGTTTCAAGCATTTCATCGTCAGGAGAGGTGAATTTAGCGCCGTTCTCATTCTTTACTGTGGCGAGTGCCAACCCCCCAATTCTTTGTTTCAATCCTATGTATAACCAAGATGCGGAAGCTAAAGATACGTTGAGAAATATTCGAGAACAGGGTGAGTTTGTCATTAATACGGTCAGTGCTACACATTTAGAGGTGATGAATAAAACCTGTCATGGTTTAGCCCATGATATTGATGAATTTGAGTACGCAGGGATTAAAAAGGCACAATCAGATTTTGTTACTCCTCCACGGGTTGCTAATGCGATTGTGAGTTTTGAATGCCGATTAAACCAAATTGTTGATCTTGGTGATGATGTTTTATCAGGGCATTTAATTTTAGGTGATGTTATTGCAGTGCATGTTGCGGATGAAGCGGTTTATGATGGCAAGATTGACAGTGATAAATTAGATGCGATAGCACGAATGTCTGGAGCCGATTACAGCTTAACAAGAGAACGGGTTCAATTATCTCGCTCATGAGTTATGACGTTCGTATTATTGAAACTAAGACGATGTAGGCCAGAAGGATTATTGTGAACTGGATATTTTTTACGTTATTGGCTGCGTTCAGTCAATCATGGCGAAATGCGTTTCAAAGTCGTTTAAGCAAAGAGCTAAATGTGACTGGAGTTACATTGTCACGTTTTTTATGGGCAAGTCCATTGGCTTTTATTTATTTGGCTTTACTTTATTGGGTCGATCCTGTGCCATGGCCGACTTTTACTGAATATTCTTATTTGTTTATTGTTGGTGCCTCTTTTATGCAGATCATCGCGACGGCTTTGATGGTTGTTTTATTTAAACAAAAGAATTTTGCTATTGGTGCTGGGCTTGCTAAAAGTGAAGCTCCTGTAGCGGCTTTTCTTGGGGTTTTATTTTTTGGAACGTCATTATCACTGCTCGGTTGGGCAGGGGTTGCTATTGGTGCGGTTGCCGTTTTTATATTGAGTTGTCCTGATGGTATTAAAAGTATCTCACTGAAAACTGTAATGATTGGCCTAGGGTGCAGTACGTCTTTCGCGTTAACCTCATTATGGATTAGAGAAGCAAGCCTAACGCTTAACTTACCATTTCCTCACCGAGCCGCTTGGATTTTACTGTTAGTCATTTTATTGCAAACCATCTTCCTTGTAGGCTATATGCTTTTTAATGATCGCCAAATGCTAAAGGCCATGTTTGTTAAACCTAGATTGGTTGTGATGACCAGTATCGCAAGTTTTATCGGTTCTTTAGGGTGGTTTAGTGCGATGTCACTTCAAACCGTCCCATTAGTGAAAACCCTCGGACAAGTTGAGGTGTTTTTTACTATGCTAATTTCATTGTTTTGGTTAAAAGAAAAAATCAAACGTAAAGATATTATCGCGTTATTATTAATTGCAATGGCGGCAGTATTGGTGATGTGGCACTAGCGGTATATCGTAAGATAAGAGATAAGAGATAAGAGATAAGAGATAAGAGATGGAAGATTAACTCAATCTTCCATGTTCATTTCTAAAAGAAAGCATTATTTTGATAGTGCTTCGAATTCAGCAATTGGAGCATGTCCACGTAATGCTAGAAAAGCTAAAAACTGTTTCGGGGAATGAGTAATAATTTTATCGAAGGGAAAATCTAAGGCATCAATTAATTGTTCTACTTTTTCAAATTTTCCTATGTCTTGACAAAAATGCGCATCACTTCCTGTCGTTATATACGCGCCTAATTCTTTCGCTATCTTAGCGATTTCATAGCAACGGTCAACACTACCTACTCGGCTGGTTCCTTTCAGTGATGTATTGTTTATTTCAATGGCAACGTTATGTTTAACCGCCTCTTGAATTACTTCTTTAAAATCAAAATCAAAATTTGGATTGCCTAAATGGCCTAATGCATCCACACGACCTGATGAGATAATCTTGATTAATGTTTGGGTGTGTACTAACTTATTTTTAGGGGGAAAAACTGGCTCGTGGAAACTTGCAATGATCCAGTCTAGGTTTTGGTCAACCGAAAGGGGAATATCTATATCTCCTTCTAGATTACAAATGTTGACTTCGCAGCCCCTAAGAATAGCGACACCATGAAGAAAACGAGGTAATACGCGCTGATTACTGAAAAACCAATAATGTGGCGCGCCAGGCATTGAAGAGGCGTGATCTGTAGTACAAAACATAGGTAAACCAAGTGTGGATGCTGAAAAAGCATTCTCACTGATTGTACTGTAAGCATGGCCACTAGCATAAGTGTGAGTGTGGGTATCTACCTGAATGCGCATTTGTTTTCTCCAATCAACAGCGATACGAACAGTATAACTGATTTTTGAAACTTTTAGCTTTTACATTTGTCTGACAAAGTGCAAGAAAAAGAGAACTATTATTGGTTTAATCAATATGAAAATGGATATGATCGGAGCTTGTTATGATTACTGCAGATACTCTTAAAATTGAATTGAATGAACTGACCGTATATCAGTTACGCAATCTTCAACATGCGATCAGTAAAAAATTGAAAGAAAAGTCGGCTCAAAGTTACACAAAAAGAGCCGAGCTTTTGACTCAAGAAGAACTGGATATGTTAGCGGAAGTGATGAAGAACTAACGCTACCCAATGACCACTTTATTTCTACCTTGCTCTTTCGCTGCGTATAAAGCCGCATCAGCTTTAATTAATAGTTCTTCATAACTCAGATTTTCATTAAATTGAGCTATCCCAAAGCTCATTGTGATTGTTTGCTCATTTGTTGCTGGCATCTTCTCTATTTTCTTCCGTAGACATTCCGCTAATACCTTTGCTCCTGATGAGTGAGTATTAGGGCAAATGATAATGAATTCTTCTCCCCCCCATCGACCTACAATGTCAGAGGTTCTTATGTTATTTAGTAAGAGTGCTGACATATTAACGATCACTTCATCACCTGCAATATGTCCAAAAGTATCATTAATCTTTTTAAAATAATCGATGTCACACATGATAACGCTGAGTGGCATATCGGTGCGAAGTGATAATTTTTGCTGCTTAACTAAATGAGTATCTATTACTCGTCGGTTATAGAGAGAGGTTAAGCTGTCGTAAGTGGACAGTTGAATCAACTTAGTGTTGTATTTTTTTAGTAGTTTTTGTCTATACAGTAATGCACCAATGATCGCGACAATAACACCAAGTAAAACTTTAAATAATTTTACATCAAATGGACTTGTGTATTTTACTGACAGCCAATTATTAATGAGTGTGTTGGTTTCTTCAGGAGGAATAGAATGTATTGTTTTTTCAATGATGCTTTTTAATAAAGGTTCATCATTACGAGTTCCTATCCTAAGATCCCAAGTGTTTTCTACTTTGCCACTGATCATTAAAGAGGGGTAATGACGTTGTATTGCGTAACTTAATATTTCAACAGAATCAATGAAACCAAATAATTCACCACTGTTGACTTTCGTTAAGCCTTCTTCTAAATCATCTACAAACTCAACTTTTACAGAAGGGTGAAATAGAGGCGTCATATTTGATTGAGAGTAACCCCTAATAATACCAATGCTTACATCTCTTAAGTGGTTGAAGTTGGTAATGAAGCGGGCGTCGGTTTTCGTCGCGATAACAATGTCACTTTTATAGACTGTTTTTGTATAATCTAATGTACTCAATGTCGCGATGGTCATATCTATAGGAAGGATTAAATCACACTCTCTATTGTTAATTTTTTGTAGACTCTCGTTCCAATCTTTTGTTGGAATAAATTGAAATGGAATACTTAATTTCTCTTGAATTAATGAGATTAAAGACGTTGACATTCCTATGGGGTTGCCATTGTTAACGCCACTAAACGGCATGAGATCATTAGGAAGGCAATAGTTGAATTGTGATTTTGTGTTTAAGTACTCCAACTCTGCATCAGATAAGGGCAGTAAACCATCTTTAAATGCAATGGGTTTTTTTATTAGCCATTTATTATTCAAATTATGTATATCATCCAAAGAAATACTCTCGATTGCTTTATCAAGTATGTTTTTTAGGAGAATATTATTCTTATTTGTTGCAAGGTAATTATAAGTATCAGTAAAGTGCGCTTGATGATTAACATCTTTAGTATTCAATGACGTGAAATAATATTTTGAAAGGTAGTAATTAAAAACAGCAAGTGGTCCTATCGCGGCATCTGCATTGCCATTTAAGACTTGTTCGATAGATTCAAGGGTATTGGAAGCGAGTAATACATCAGAGTCTGGATAATGATGAGATAAAATATCTTGGTAGGCGTATTGTTCTACGACAGAAACGACTTTATCGGCAAGATAATCATCAAACGTGCCTAGATCCATATTATTAAAATATAAAGGTGAATTTGTTTTTTTTGATAATAAGGCATTTGTCATCGTGAAAACTGGATTATGACTGAAATTTAAATATTTCTTTCTACTTTCTGTTTTTCGAATGTTCGTGATGATATCAATCTCATTATTTTTAAGTAACGTTAATGATTGCGCCCATGATGTGTGCTTCACATAGGTAATTTCAATATTGAGTTGTGCGGCTATTAATTGCATATAATCAGGGCTATAGCCCTTTAAAACCGCGTCTTCAATGAAACTATAAGGAGGAAAGTGTTCGTCACTATAGACCGTCAGTGTGGGATGGGAATTTAGATATTCTTGTTCTTCTTTAGTAAGTGATACGGTATGTGCTGCTAAAGTTGACCAACTAACTATCAGTAATAGAAAAGTTAGCATTTGTAGAAATATCATAAATAATAAATGCCCTGTAATTTGAGTCGCTATTATAATTTATTGAAGCATCAAATGTACACCATTGATATTGTAAATGATGCTGGATATTTTTAATGCATACTTAGAATCTATCTCTCCTTATTATAGCATTAACTTTGGTAATGAATTATTTTGATATGATTTATTTCATTTATAGTCGATATTATTCATAAAGCTAATGTGTTCTGGATTTGGCTATTAATATAAAACTCATATTTAATTATGAGTTTTATATTTGAGACAATTACTTATTTAAATGCAAAGTTAAGTTATCAAAGCCACCAATATACTTACTATCAAGCCATATTTGAGGAACGGTGACTGGCGTTTTTTCCCCTATAATTGCTTTCACTTCAGGAATCATTCTATAAAGTGCTGCGCTGTTTTTAACGACATCATGATAAATATAGTCGATTCCTTTTTCATCTAATGCGGCTTTTGCTTTTATACAAAAAGGGCAGGTTGCTTTTCCATAAACTACATTACCTTTTATTTCATCTCGTTGTACTACTTGAGCGATTACTGCTTGTATTAGCACTCCACGATTCAAGGCTTCACCTTCACTTATCACTGTGTTTTCAACAATAATAATGGGAGCATGCCATGCCTTGAGTTTTAAAGGCTCCCACCAATAAGTCAGCCAATCTTTAACTTCTAATTCTATTGGAATACCGGAAAGCTCTGAATCAAAGGTATCTTGAAGAATGTCTTTGGTGAGAGTGCATTCTCCACAGGGGATATTCACTTTAAAGGGTCCCCAGCTACCACCCCAACGGTATAAGGTTATTTTAATTGGTTTCATTGTGACCCTCTATAATTAATAAAAGCGATAATTCATCATAGAACGTTTGTTTTAAAAATGAAACTCAATTGCTAATTAAATGTATAGAATTGAATTGCTTAGAAATAGAGTTGAGGGTATAAAAAAGCGACTATATAAGTCGCTTTTTTATACTGTTTATAGGCTGTCGGGATTAGCCCATGAATAACCAAATAGCGACACCTATCATTAATGTGCCTGAAATGCGGTTCATGATTTTTACGTTATTTGAATGACCTAAAACACGTTTAAGGCCTTTGCCTCCTACCGCATACAAAGTCATGCATAAAAATTCACAAATTAAGATGATAGAGACTAACGCAATTAACTGAGGGGCAATAGCATTGCTTCCATCAATAAAAGGAGGCAGTAATGACACCATAAAAGCCCAACCTTTAGGGTTTGCAATGGCAGTAACAAAACCTTGTACGACTAAATCCCAATCTTTTCCTTTTGGTGCTTCAGCTTGTTTGCCTGTCATGGCTAACTTGCCTCTAGAACGCCACATTTGAATGCCAATATAAGCAAGATAGGTGGCTCCAATGGCTTTAAAAATAGTAAATAACCAAGGGTAGTTGAGCATAATTGCAGCAACACCTAAAACAGCAGCGACAGCAACAACGGCTACGCCTACTAGTTCTCCCATCATCATCCATAATGTGCGTTTATAGCCGATACTCATGCCTAAGCTAAGTGCTAATGTCATGCACATTCCTGGGGTAACAGAAACAAAAAAGAAGGTTGGGATAAAAGCCCATAAAATAGCGGTATTCATTCTATTTACAACTCAATAAACTAATCGATAAGCGACATAGAGTACGGAAATCTAATGTGAATGCAATGAAAATAATATCATTATAATGTTAATTTTATTATTACTGTTATAACGATCAACTTAGTTTGTTTTTTAAATATTTTATGAATAACTGAGTTCGCGTATGTTCATACGTGAGCGCAGGGTAATAGGCATTAACTGAGATGTGATCGGCGGTATAGCCAGGAAGGATAGGGATAAGTTCACCTAGGTTTATATCTTCAATAAGCATTTGTCTACTCGCAAATAAAATACCCATGCCACGCTTAGCTGCATGAAACAAAGCGTCTGGATTGGTTGTCGCAAAGTTGCCTCTTAATCGAATTCGCTTACCGTCTGACAGTTTGATTTCTCTAACGGGTCTTTCCCCCCAAATAAGTATGTTGTGATTGTTAAGATCATCTAGGTTCTCTGGGGTACCATTTTTTTCAATATAGGCTTTAGAAGCAAAGAATTCAGAATGATGCTGAAAAAGTGGGGTATGTTTATAGCTAAAGGTATTTAGTTGTTCTAATTCTCGACTAATAAAGACATCAACATTAGTATCAGGGATCTGGCCTGGTAGTGTGGTAATCAGTTGGACTTTTATTTTTGGATAAGTCGTTAAAAAATCATCTAAGTATTTAATAATGAATTTAGAGCCAACAGTTAACGTGGCGCCGATTCTTAATAAGCCCGTTGGCGTTTGATTAATGGCTCTTGTTTCATCAACTAAGTGTTGCCACTGATCTAACTGCAATCGAGCTCGTTGATAAAATAAGATCCCCGCTTCGGTCTGATGAACAGAACGGGTAGTACGAGTAAGTAACTGAACACCAACACGATCTTCTAACCAGTTGATACGTTTACTAATAGCGGATCCTGAGGTGTTCAATTGAAAAGCCGCGGCATTGAAGCTGCCTTCTTCAACCACTTTTATATAGCTTCTAACACTTTCTATCCAATCCATGATTACTTCCTAGTAAGACGTAATGTGATTCCTATCTACTGTATTATCATTTATACAGAGTGAATGTAAACTTACGTGATGACGCTATTTAATACAACCGATTTTAAGAAAACCCCTTTATTTCTCGCAATGATGATCATTGCAACAGGTCAAGTAGGGGTGAGTATTTATTTGCCATCATTGCCCTTAATCAGCCACGATTTAGGTGTTTCTTCCGCTGATGTGCAATTACTTGTTACGCTATTTTTAGTGGGCTTTGGCGTGTCCCAATTATTCTATGGACCCGTGTCTGATGCGATTGGACGTCGGCCTATCTTTATTTTAGGTCAAGGGATTTATTTATTAGGCACTCTTTTGTGTGTATCTATGACGGATAATTTTACTGCATTAGTGTTAGGGCGTTTACTGCAAGGTTTAGGCGCGGGGAGTGCCTCAGTATTAGGACGAAGTGTACTGCGAGACAGCTACAGCGGCTATCATTTGACTAAAGCCATGTCGTATATTTCGATCACGGCATCTATCTTACCAATATTAGCGCCAGTTATTGGAGGTTGGATAGCATGGCATTTTAATTGGGAATGGGTCTTTGGTTTTGTTTTATTGTATCTCATTGGCATTTTAACATTAGGGTATTTTATTCTTCCTGAAACTCTGCCTTATAAACCAAAAAAATTCAGCTTAGCTCAAACATTACGGGATTACGGTGCTTTATTTCGTAATGCTCAGGTGATCTCTAGTGCCAGTTTTAATTGGATCAGTTATTTAGCTAGCTTAGTCTCTGTATCATTATTGCCTTTTTTATTACAGGGTGATTTAGGGTTAACGACGGCTGAGTATGGCGAGATAATGATCATCCCTTCGGCTGGGTTAATGATGGGCAGTTTTATTCTGAACAGTCTAAATAAAAAGTGGTCAATTAATCAGCTAATATGTCTTGCTCTCGTCATCATGTCAATTTCTGGTATATGGTTGGTTGTTTTTACTACGTCTCTATTTTCGTTAATATTTGGGTTTACATTATTAGCGGTTTCACAAGGGATCATCTTTCCATTGTCGATTACTTTACTATTGTCACCACACACTAAAAACGTAGGCACTATTTCTGCGTTATCTGGTTCTATCCAAATGTGTTTATCAGGTATTCTTGGTGGCTATTTAGTTAAGCATTGGGTTGTAGATCAAAACAGTTTAGGTGTCTTTTATTTATTGATTGCCTCTATGATGTTGTGTGTATTGTTTTGGAATAGGAAAGTTAGGCTATAAATAATATTAAAAATCAATGAATTAAATTTATTACAGCCGAGAGTTCTGGTTTTAAGCATACGGTCAGTTGTTCATTGAATGATACAACTGCTATTTTGTTATTCTTCAGCGTTATCTTTTTAATGTTTCTATTAATGTAAATTAATGAACTAAAAAGTTTGATTTATTAGCATTTATGCGTAAATAATAAAGAATGTAAACTAATTGTTAATTTCGATTGCACTACGCAGGAGGTGCTATGTTACATTCTCACGATACGTCCTTACAGTTGACTCAATTGAGTTATGACGCAGTTCATCAACTCGCCCCCTCCTTCTCTGGGTTGCCTAAAACCATGCACGCGGATGGTAACTATCGATTAAGACGTTACTCCGTGATCTGTGTTGTTAATAACGATGTAGTGGAAACAAATAAGCATAATTTTGTACAAAGTGAAGACATCAATCACTTTCAAGGTGATGTTGTTCGTGAATTTGAAGGCATTGAAAAGGCGATTCTTCACAGTGAAGGTATGGCTGAAATGTGTCAAGTATTCATGGAGCTAAACCATTTACCCAATGGGCAAGAAATAGAAATCCATCAAATGCGTATTGCCGCTATTTACAAAGAAACCCAAATCGCACCAGAAGGTATTCATCAAGATGGGTTCGATCACATTGCCCTTATTGGTATTGATCGTTCGAATATTGAAGGCGGTGAATTACTGATTTATAAAGATTCAGAAGAAGCCCCATTTTTTAGAAAGATCTTAGAAGACGGTGAAGTGGCAATGGTTGACGATAGAAAGTTGTGGCACAACGGTCAGCCGATCCGCTTAATCGATCAAAACCATGAAGGACACATGGATGTTTTTGTACTAACGGCTAAGGATAAGAACGATGAACTTTACTCCTAATCACGTTCGATCCCAATTTGCCGCGTTATCACAGAAAGTTAATGATCAATCAGTGGTTTTTCTGGATGGTCCTGGGGGCTCTCAAGTTCCTAGTTCTGTGTTGTCTGCAATGACTGGTTATCTAGGGTATGCAAATTCAAACTTAGGAGGTCACTTTTTTTCAAGCCATGTCACAGATGCTGTGCTTAAACAGGCTCGTCAATCGTGTGCTGTATTTTTAAATGCTCCGACTGAAGATAATATTGTGTTTGGTGCCAATATGACGTCATTAACGTTTCAATTGAGCCGTACGATCAGCCGAGCTTGGAAAGCTGGAGATGAAATTATTGTGACGGCATTAGATCATTATTCTAATGTATCAAGTTGGCAGCAAGCAGCAGAAGATAAGGGCGTTATTGTTCACCAAGTGAGAGTGAATCTCGATGATTGCACATTGGATATGGATCATTTTTACTCATTACTTTCACCAAAAACTCGCCTTGTTGCAACCACCTATGCTTCAAATACCACGGGATCATTAGTGGATGTAAAATCAATGATTTTGGCAGCACATAACGTGAATGCAATGGTTTATGTAGACGCAGTACATTATGCACCTCACCATTTGATCGATGTTCAAGAACTCGATTGTGATTTTCTTGCATGTTCTGCCTATAAGTTTTTTGGACCACACGTTGGGATCGCCTATGTGTCAACAAGATGGTTAAGGGAATTAACCCCTTATAAAGTTGAACCTGCAACAAACATAGGCCCAGGGCGATTTGAAACTGGAACTCAGAGCTTTGAAGGTCTAGCTGGGATTGTCGCCGCTATTGAGTATTTAGCGCAGTGGGGAAGTGAAGGAAGTAGCTTAAGAGATAGGTTAATCGACAGTTTTGAGCAATTTAATAAGCATGAACTGCAATTGACTCACTATTTTTTAAGTAAGTTAATTTCGCGCAGTTATATTCAATTATATGGAATTAAAAACAGTGAAAACCTGTGCTCTCGTACGCCTACATTTGCGCTTAGGTTTAGTGGTTATACGCCCGAATACGTAGCGACAGTACTAGGAAAAGAAAATGTTTGCGTATGGAGTGGGCATTTTTATGCGCTAGGTTTAATTCGTCAATTAGGGTTGGAGGAAAGCGGTGGTGTTGTTCGTATTGGATTAATGCATTACAACACAACGGAAGAGATAGATTATTTATTCTCGTTATTAGATTCACTCGCATAAAATGCCGCGATATCACGTAAGTCAGCATCATTTAAACGTTGCAGTTGAGCTTTCATCATTGCAGCAAGAGGTCCAGTACGCTCCCCATTTTTATACGCTTTCATTGATGAATATAAATAGAGTTCATTTTGCTTATGCAGATTGGGGTAGCTGCTATTTGTCGTCTCGCCAGTACTACCATGACAATATACACAACTTGGCGATTTTATTTTACCTAGTTTTGCATCACCAGACAGTACGTTAAAAGAACAAAATAAAAATAGAAGAGGGAGATACTTAAACATTTTCAATACCTTACTGTATGAATTGTGATTAAGCCTTTATATTTTGATGGAGTCAATCACCGAAGTAAGGATTTGAGATATAGTTACTATTTTTATCATTAACTTGATGATAGACTTAATTTTAATTGAAAACAAAGTGCTAAAAGCTATTTTATAGTATATCATTCGCAAACTTATGAATGGTTAACTGTAAAGGAGTCGCAGTGTTTACCTATCTAATGAAGCATTTACCTGCGAACAAGTACCTTGCTGGAATTAGCAACGTCTTTATTATGCTATTACCCGTCTCTTTAATTTCGTCTTTTTGTTTATTAGCCTCTAATGGCGCAAGTCTATTTGAGTGGCGTGAAGTCAGTAGCGAGTTGAAGATTATTAGTTCACTCATTGCACAATTATTCCCTGTTTTACTTGTTGTTTTCTTTTCTCAATATCTGGCTTCTCTTCATAAACAACCTGTTGTTGCCGTCATTACTTCATCTGTTTTATTGTATTTTATTCTCTGTTTTCAATGGGAGTTATTTCATGATGGCAGTGTAATTCCTATCAATTTCCCTTTTGCTATTCTTATTCCTATTATCGTTAGCTTTTTTTATCAATACCTCCAATTGTGGTCAGTGTTTAAAGACACGAATTTGCCTAATGTTGTCGAACGTTCAATCAATCTTGTTATTTCAGTATGCTTAGTCAGTAGTCTTATTGTTTGTTTGAGTTATGCGATTAGATATGTGGTATTTGATGGTTTAGATCTTAGGTTAGGAATGCCAGATTTAGATCCCATGTCATTATTTGATGGGATTATATATGAACTGATAAGAGGCGTTTTTTGGTCTATTGGGATCAATGGGCACGTGATTTTAGCACCTTATAAAATAGAACTTTTTAGGGTTACATCAGAGAGTCTTGTTCTGATTGAAGCGGGCATAGGAACCATGCCGATCTTAACCAGTAATTTTTATGATTTTTATACCGGAATGGGGGGATCGGGCAACACGCTTAGTTTGGTGTTATGTGT
>SAMEA5043647__coassemble_284_pt1 | contig 21108 bp, 20 predicted proteins | sample SAMEA5043647__metabat2_low_PE_001 | metagenome-assembled genome bin SAMEA5043647 (sample SAMEA5043647) | Gadus morhua | reverse complement strand
CTCATCTTGCTCAAGGCTACCGTGCAGAACATTGTTACTTAGCCATTACACAAGCAATGGAAAAAAAATCACACTCCATGATCAAGTTAAATGAGGTGAAACAATGAACCTATTTCCTTTATCACCCGCACTAAAAAATATGACACTGTATGGCAGCAGCATTATTTTGATGAAAGGGGTTTCCTTATTCATGCTCCCTTATGTCGCTAATCATATTCCACAATCAGAATTAGGCCGTTTAGAGCTATTGTCAACGTTCGCGATGATATTAAGTGTCATATTAGGCTTATCACTTCACGAAGCGTTATATCGATTTGCAGGCGCAGAACAAGACCCACATCAAAAACGAAAAATAACCGCCGAGATCTTCACCTTAACCATGATAGTTGCTTGTGTTTCTTTACCCATCATTTGGTTAATCAGCCCTTTTATCAGTGAAATTAAGCCAGAATACGCCACAACTATTGAGCTTGAATTATTATTGATGGTATTGGCGTTTGAAGGGGTAGTTGCCGTCGTTCTTGCCTCCCTAAGAATGCGAGACAAAGCGGGTTTATTTTTTATCATCACAACAGGGCGCGCTTTTTTACAAGTGGTATTAACCGTCGCCGTGCTACAACAAGGTTATGGCGTTACCGCCATTTTATTGGTTGGTTTTATCGCTGCGAGTCTTCAAATTATCGCGTTAATTTATCTTCAAGTAAAAGAAAATAAGAAGGTTAACAATACCTCTCACATCTATAATCCAGAAAGGATTTCACAGTGTTTACATTACGCTTTACCCCTAACCGCCAGTGGACTCATAGCCTTTGGTTTAAACGGATTTGAACGCTGGGTACTAGTTGATAACACCTCATTAAATGACGTTGCTCTTTATGCGGTGGCTCTAAAATTCTCACTCGCATTGACCTTGTTAATGCAGCCTTTCTGCATGTGGTGGATGCCAAAACGCTTTGATTATTTACAAGCTAAAGGAGAAGACATTACAGCAAAAATGACACAAACCAGTTTGGTATTGTTATGCACTTTAACCATCATCGTCAGCTATTTAGCACCGTTACTTATCGAAGCATTAATGCCAGTCAGCTACCTCCAAGCAAAATCCATCGTGATTGCCTTGATCATCGTTGCGGCAATTAAAGAAATGAATGAACTCATCAACATTGGCGCACTAGCAAAGAAAGAAACAAAAAAATTATTATGGATTAATAGCTTATCGACTGCTTTGGGGATGTTCTTAATCATTATGTTCACCCCTAATTATGGCATGACAGGCGTTCTAGGTTCATTAATCGTCGCACAGAGTATCAGAATGGTCGCTACCTATTTTCTTTCTCAACGCAGTCATTTATTACCTTATTCACTGAAAAAAATGACCCTATTATTTATATTTACGGGAGGTTCTGTACTACTTAGTTTGTCTGGATTATCAAGCATGATGCATCTGTTACTCGGCATTGCATGTACCGTAATCTGCGTATTTATCGCTTCTATACTAAAATTAATTATCTTGCCTGACAGCAAAGAAGATAAAGAGGTTTTATGATAAATAACAACACGCCACTTCAATCAAAACCATTGCAATGGTTTACAGCAATTACCTGCTCAATTTTAGCAGGTATATTGTGGCGTTTGTTTCCTCATCCTGCTTTAATTATCGTATTAGGCATACTGCCACTTGCTGTGCTTTATGTTCTTAATCGTCCATTTTTAATGGTACTGTTTTTTGTTATTTTCTCTTTTTTCCGCATTCATGAAGTTTTTCCTCAGATTTATAATCTAAAAATCCCATTATTACTCTCTCTCAGCTCTTTAGCTGCCTTAATTTGGCAGGTGGGCATTACAAAGCAAATAAAACTGTTTTGGTGTAAAGAATTTACATTACTAACCTGTTTTCTTATTTTGGTTATCATTGGTATCATTTTTTCTGGAAACCGTCCTATCGCTATTGAGTATTTCAAAAATATCTATTGGAAAATAATACTCATGACCTTTGCGATAGCGATACTTGTTCGTAGCCCCAATCAACTGGCTTTTACCTTAAAAGCCATCACCATTGCGGGGGTTCTAGTTGGATTAATTGCGATTCAAAATAAATTGGGCGGTATTGGGCTTGTAGAAGGAACCCGAGTCACTATTGGCCGAGAATTAGGCTCAATGCTTGGTGATCCGAATGACCTTGCCTTAGTGCTCATGTTTCCAACCTCATTTGCCGTTGGTTTATTAGTGACGCATCAATTACCTTGGCATCAACGACTCATTGGGTTTATCGCTATTCCTATTCTCTTTTGGGCTGTAATGGCTACGCAAAGTCGAGGCGGATTATTAGGAATGATCGCTGTATTCGGGATTTATGGATTACAACGTATAAAATCGAAGATACTGTTGCTTTCTATTGCCATTGCCGCAGGCAGTATCTTATTTTTTATTGCTGGTATTTCAGAACGGTCATCAGGTGGAGCGGCTGAAGCAGGTATAGATGCCTCCGCCATGGGACGTTTATACGCATGGGAAGCCGCGTTCAAAATGGCGGTCAGTAATCCATTAACCGGTGTTGGATTAGATAACTTCTACGCCAATTACTTTTATTACAGCCCTCACTGGGATGGTTTAAATCATGCAGTACACAGTACATGGTTTGGTGTATTGGCTGAAACCGGTTTTCTTGGTTTAGCGGTATTCATTAGCTTGGTCATTGTCTTAATCAGAAAAGCAAACCGAACCTTACAGGCCGTAAAATTGGTGCAAGATAATATCGACTCCGCAATTTATACCAGTGCACAAGCGGTATTTGCAGGCTTAATCGGTACTATTGTCTCTGGTACCTTCTTAACTCAAGGCTTTAACTGGCCGATTTACATTTTGGCAGCGTTAGTGGTCGCCGTAAGTAAAACCAGTGAGATCGCCTTAGCCGAATTAAATAAATCAACGTCATAATATCTCACCGTCAAATCGATTCTCAAAATGAGAATTTGATACCTCTTACAAAAAAACAAAAATATCCCATTGATAAACAAAGATAAAATAATTGGCACAATCCGTGAAGTACTCATTGTATGAGTTACTAAAAAAGGAATGTCACTATGAGCACATTATCTGTTTATCGATTCAAACAATGGTTAAAAGAAGGTGAAAGCCCACTTGCATCTCGCTTATTTAGAGTGGCCAAATCCATTCGTTACTTCGAACTGCCTACCCCTCGTCTGATTAACGTTCTTTTTTATGGCGTGCACAAAACCATCACAACTCAATGGCAGGCATTAACTCACCTCATTTTTTATGTGCCGGCGTTTAAAGGACGTTTACATAAACATGGGAAAAGAACTCTATTGTATGGCGGTCTTCCTTTTTTTAGTGGCCCTCTGACGATGACCATTGGTGATGATTGTCGGATCTCAGGACAAACCACGTTTAGCGGCCGCACTGACTCACCAAACCCCACTCTAACGGTAGGGAACAATGTCGATATATGCTGGCAAACCACAATTGCTGTCGGCAATAAAATAGTGATTGCCGATAATGTTCGTATCGCAGGGCAAGGCTTTCTGTGTGGTTACCCAGGCCACCCTATCGACCCAACAGAACGCGCTTTAGGGAAAGCGGATTTAGACAGCCAAGTGGGCGATATTATTTTAGAAAAAGACGTATGGTTGGGATCTCGCGTTAGTATCATTGGCAATGTCACTGTCGGTGAAGGCACCATTGTCGCCTCAGGCAGTGTCGTAACCAAAAGCTTACCGCCCTTTGTATTAGCCGGTGGAAACCCAGCCAAAGTCATCAAGCCGTTAGACATTACAAGCTCAAAAACAATCAAAGAGGACATTCGTTATGAAGCATGATCTGATTGTTTTCGGCGAAGATTGGGGTGGTTTACCTTCTAGCACCCAACATTTAATCAAACAGCTGTCTTATAATCGACAAATAATTTGGGTCAACTCGATTGGCTTACGTCAGCCTAAGTGCTCTATTCATGATATAAAACGTGTCTGGAAAAAGATCACTCAAGCAACAGTAGAAATCAATGGTGATACTGATATCGCTCCTTTTAAAACGGTGAATCTAAAAACGATCCCGGCACCAAAAGGATCTATTGCTCGTTGGATAGCAAAACGCTTAATAACCAAACAATTAAAACCAATCCTTAAAAAAGCGAATTTACATCAACCTATATTATGGACTTCATTACCTACCGTTGCCGATCTCTGCGGGTCATTAAATGAAACACAAGTGGTTTACTATTGTGGTGATGATTTCTCAGCCCTTGCCGGTGTTGATCATGACGTCGTACTTAAACACGAAAATAAATTGGTAAAAAAAGCCGATCTCATTTTAGTCGCGAGCGAGACTTTATTTGCCAAATTCCCACAAGAAAAAACACAATATCTGCCTCATGGTGTCGATTACACTTTATTCCATCAAACAACACCACGAGCAAATGATCTATTTAATGATGGCAAACCAATCGCTGGTTTTTATGGCAGTTTATCGCACTGGTTAGATTATGATTTACTTAACCAAGTGATTGCAAAAAATCCAGATTGGCATTTTGTTTTCATTGGTCAAAATGAGTTAGGATTTAATCCTTTTGATGACCATAACAATCTGAGTTTATTAGGAACAAAGCCTCATCATCAATTATCTCGTTATAGCCAACACTGGCAAGTAAGTCTATTACCTTTTGTCGATAATGAACAAATTAGAGCCTGTAATCCTTTAAAATTACTTGAGTATTTAGCGACAGGAACGCCGATTATCAGCACCCCTTTTCCTGCGCTAGCCCCTTATAAATCGACAATTCACACTGTAAATTCAGTCAATGAATTCTCTCAGCAACTGCATACCATCAAGCAGCAATGGAAAGAAGAGAATAACAACATCACCTCTCTTAATGCTCGACGTAGAAAAGAGCAGCAAGCTGCATTAATAAAAAATCACACATGGCAAGCAAGAGCGATGCAACTAGATGCATGGTTGGAGGCATTATGATCACATTAAGTCAGCAATTTTTAATTCTTCTTGAGGGAGCATGGCGCCGACGCTACCTTATTGTTATCCCTATTATATTAGTTCCATTAATAGGGTTAACCATTGCGAAATTAGCCCCTAAATATTATGAATCTCATACCAGTATGTTGATTCAAGAAACGGCCAAAATGAACCCATTTCTAGAAGACTTAGCGGTTTCGACCATGTTAAAAGAACGGTTAAGCGCCTTACAAACCTTACTTCACAGTCGACATATTTTAGGGTTAGTGGCACAAGAAAGAGGTTACGTACATGAGTCGATGTCACCTCAAGCCATGGATAATGCGGTGGCTCAGTTATCTAATAGCTTATCGGTCACCATGGCAGGTAAGGATTTGATTCGTATAGACTACAGTTCAAATAAACAAGAAGGCATGAAAGAGACACTTGAAGCCGTCAGTCGTCATTTCACCGAGCAATTACTTGCGCCAGAACGTTCATCAATGAAAGATTCAAGCCAATTTTTATCTGAAAATATCGATTTTCGCCGTCAAGAATTGGATATTTCAGAATCAAAACTCGCTGAATTTAAAAGCCGTGAGGACACCACTTTACCGGAAATGCAAATCACGAGTCTAGATAGATTAACCAAACTAAAACAACGCCTTTACGAGCGCCAAGCCGAATTAGCAGGGGCAAAGAAACGCTTAGGCTCGATTGATTTACAACTATCAAAAACCAACCCTGTCATTGGTAAATTAGAAGAACAAATCATCCGTATTCGTGGGGAGCTAACCCTGCTTCAAGCGAAATACACCTCTCAACACAGTAAAGTACAAGGTAAATTAAGAAACCTTAATCGATTAGAAGAAGAGCGAACTCGTTTACTGTCTCAAACCCAACCAGGATTGAGTAGCGAACAATTATGGGATATCGCGAGCAGTAGCAGTGTTGATGATTTATCTAAAGCCCCTCCTATTTTGTTATCACAGCTAGAAGAACTGCAACAAGCCACCAGTAAAGTGGATGCATTAACCGAAGAGACCAACGTGTTAGATAGCATGATAAAAGAGCTTGAAAAACAAGCCTCTAATTTTGGCAGGAATGAACAAGAACTATATCAATTACAACGTGATTTGGCCTTAAAACGTCAATTGTATACAGATTTAGTCGAACGATTTGAGATGGCAAAATTAACCAGCTCACTGGGTATCTTTGAACAAGACAAACGAGTGAAAATTATTGATAGGCCTTACACTCCTAATAGCCCTTCTAATTTGCCCACGGTTCTGTTTATCATTGCTGGTATCTTTGGCGGTGTGGGAATAGGCAGTGGTTTGGCCGTTATTGCGGAACTGTGCGACACCACGATACGAAGAAAAGATGAATTAATGGTGTTACATTCAGCGCCTTTACTCAGCCGTATTCCGCCCCAATCAAGTACGTTATTTTCTCCCTTATCAGATAAAAAAACGACATCAGATCCTTATTGTTCTTCATCTCCATTTTCTAGTTAATCGTACTTTCAAATTCATTCTCATTTTGAGAAAAACAAAACATGGAATTATAACCACCTGAATAATAAGAATTTAATAACTGGCACAAACTCTGCAATATCTAGGTTAGACACAAAAGGAGTGCGCTATGAAAACTATCATTCATGTTGTTCAACATCTTTCCCCTGGCGGCCTAGAAACTATGGTGCTAGATATGTTGGCTTTTACCAATCCCGAGCATAAAATCGTATTAGTCAGTTTAGAAGGCACACTCACAGAGTCTATTCAACGTTGGCCACGACTGTCACACTATCAAGAACAGCTTATTTTTCTTGATAAACCCAGTGGTTTTCAAACAAGTACCATTAAAAAATTGATTTCAATATTCAAAGAGCATCAAGCAAATATCGTGCATTCACACCATATCGGCCCACTCTTATACGCTGGCTGTGCCGTAAAATGGTATGGCAAAGCCGAACATATTCATACTGAACATGATGCATGGCACCTTAATAATAAAAAGCATCGTTATTTACAACGTCTTGCTCTTTCTATTTCAGAACCAAAACTCGTTGCTGATGCACATTTTGTGAAAAAAACATTGTCCCTAATTTTTAATAAGTACCCTATTTACACCATTAAAAATGGCATCGATACGTCGAAGTTTCAATCAGGTCATCGACAAAATGCGCATCAAACCTTGCGTCTAAACTTACCAGAAGAAAGCATTATTATTGGTAATGCCGCACGGCTTGAAATGGTAAAAGGCCAAGACAAACTGATCGAAGCGTTTCGCTTTCTTGATTCAAAATATCATTTGTTATTGGCAGGGTCGGGGTCAGAAAAAGAATACCTGCAACGACTTGTTGCCGAATATCATCTTGAGAAACGAGTGCACTTTCTTGGGCATATCGACCATATGCCGACGTTTTATCAAGCACTTGATGTATTTTGCTTGCCATCAAACAACGAAGGCTTTCCACTTTCAACCTTAGAGGCTCAATCATGCGGTGTTCCTTGTATTGCCAATGATGTCGGTGGTGTGAGTGAAACCTTGTGCCCAACGTACAGTTTATTAGTCGCCAATAATGATGCCATTACCTTAGCGCAAGGAATACAGGCGCTCGCTTATCAAAAAGAAACCGGCTCTCCTCGTGATTTCATACTAAAAAACAATCATGCAGGCAGTATGGCAACAGCGTATGAAAACCTTTACTTTCAAGGAGTAACGATATGAATAATTTCATTATTGCAGTAACCTCTGTCAGTATTTTCATGGTCATTTACCACCATGCTTTGTATCCAATTATTTTAACTTTGTTTGCTAAATATCATCCTCAAAAAGCAACAAAAACAAACCATCGTCATTTTGTATCATCAAAAAAAGATCGATATTTACCAAGTATTACGATTATCTTGCCTGCTTATAATGAAGAATTATGGATAGCAGATAAGATTCGCAATTTGACGTGCTTAGATTACCCGTCAAATAAACTCACTATCATCATTGCTTGTGATGGGTGTACCGACGATACCGTAAATATTGCCTACAACACCCTACAAGAAGCCATTTGTTCCGATATCCACATTGAAGTCTTTGCCTTTAAAGAAAACAGAGGAAAGGTAATGCTACTTAATGATGTTATTCCACAATGCAAAAGCGATCTTGTGGCGTTGAGTGATGTTTCTGCGCTTATCTCATACGATGCACTGCTTATTGCCGCCGCCCACTTTGAAGATCATACCGTAGGGGTCGTTAATCCAACATACAAACTATTAGACCCAAGTTCAGAAGGTGAGAAAAAGTATTGGGAATATCAAACCAGCATCAAGCAAAAAGAAGCCACCTTTGGAGCAAGTTTAGGATCTCATGGTGCTTTTTATCTATTTAGAACCGACTTATTCACCCCATTAAGTGAAGATACGATCAACGATGATTTTATTTTACCGATGAAGATTGTAGAAAAAGGGTACAAAGCCATCTACGAACCAAAAATCTATGCTTTGGAACTTGAGCACGCGTTGCAAGAAGAGGATTTTTCTCGCCGCTTACGAATTTCAGCAGGTAATCTTCAACAGTTATTACGCTTATTCCCTCTCTTTAATCCTAAATACAAAGGCATTGCCTTTACTTTTATATCAGGAAAAGGGTTACGAATCACCATGCCATACTTCATGATAATGGCCTATATTGGCTCGGTATTTCTTATTCACAACCCCATTTTTATGGCTGCGTTTATTGCGCAGACACTGGGCTATAGTTTGGGTATCGTTAGCCTGTCTTTTCCTTCTTTATTCTCTCATAAATATTGCCAAACAGTGGCTTACCTTGTCGCTGGACACGCCGCCAATTTAATTGGTGGGCTGACTTATGTATTCAATAAACAACGTGGCCCTTGGTCTCGTGTGCATAAATAAATGAACGGGATATCAAGATGATAAATTCATATTACACAATTAACCAACCAACCATTAAAGCAAAACGGGCTTTTGACGTATGCCTATCTCTTATTGGTTTGCTCATTACTTTGCCTTTATTTCCATTGATTGCCATTGCCATTAAGGTTAACTCTAAAGGCCCTGTATTTTATCGCCAACTTCGCGTGGGAAAGGCAATGCCAGAACAAATTTACGTATTTGAAATGATAAAATTTAGAAGTATGGTAGAAGATGCGGAAGTGAGCACTGGCGCAACATTAGCCGTGAAAGGAGACACTCGCGTGACGCTCGTTGGACGATTTTTGCGAAAAACACGTCTTGATGAGTTACCTCAATTTTTTAATGTTTTAAATGGTGATATGTCTCTTGTTGGACCAAGACCTGAGCGACCAACCTTCTATAATAAACTAGAACATGAGATCCCTTATTTTAGTGAACGAACCTATGGGGTTCTACCTGGCATTACTGGTTTAGCGCAAGTAAACCAAGGTTATGACACCAGTATTGAAGACGTACGATCTAAGGTTGGGTTTGACCACAGTTACGCACTGTCACTCCGTTCTATCTCAAGCTGGATAAAATCAGACAGTTACATTCTTCTTATGACTATAAAAGTCATGTTATTTGCTAGAGGCCAATAACACCATATAACCTTACTATTAATAAGCTTATAATTTAAAAGCAGTTTAGTTCTTATTCTTAAAAATTAGACAAAATAAAAGCACCTGAGGCTGTTATTATATTTAAAATACTGCAATACACTAATTGATAATAAGGCCTCGGAGAACGACATGACAACATCACTTTCTGCTTCTATTGCGATCCCTGAACGTATGCAGAAAGAGTGGCAAAATATGTTGAATTTATTAGCAAATTTAGTTCATGTACCTGCTGCCCTTATTATGCAAACTCACGAAAATACCATCGAAGTATTTGCTGCCAGTGATAATACTGATAATCCTTATAAAGTCGGTCATCATGAAGCGCTTGGCCAAGGCCTGTATTGCGAAAAAATCATCAAAGAACGCCAACAGCTATTCATTGCAAATGCCTTAACTGATCCTAATTGGGATACAAATCCTGATATTGCTCTTAATATGATCGCTTACTGCGGCCTTCCTCTTTATTGGCCAGATAACACCCCTTTTGGCACCATTTGCATTCTAGACAATAAAGAAAATGATTACTCTCCAACGTATCAAGCATTACTAAAAACCTATCAACAATCCATTGAAGCGCAATTAAGTACACTCTTTCAACATGCCGAATTATTGATTAGTCATAATGCATTACAACAAGAGATCACCATCGCGACTCAGCACCTTAATGATCTCAATATTCAATTAGCCAATGAAGTTGATTGTCGAAGAGCCGCAGAACAAAAAGTGGAATATCATCAAAATCATGATTTAGGCACTGGGTTTTTAAATCAAATTGCACTTTATCAGCATATGGATAACCTACTGAAGCAAGAAAAGAATTTTGTTTTATTACACATTCATTTTGCCAATGGTTTATTGATCCAACAAACTCATGGGCATCAAGCTTTGGATCGACTACTCACAGAGTACCGTTCAAGAATAACAAAAATAACAGACACATCGATCACTGGTCGTCTCACTGCTACCGATATTCTATTAGTCATTCACGCTGATAAAAGTAAGCTACCTAAATTTTGTCAGCACTTGTCTGAAATTGGGCAATCGAATTACTACATCAATGATAAATCGATTCATTTACAGAGTTACGTTGGTGCTATTCATTCAAAAGACGGCGTGCCTCGTACCGATTTATTACAATATGCGCACGACACCATGGTTGAATGCCAAAGCATGGGAAAAACATTCACGATTTCAGATGTGTCTTTGCCAATAAAATCGAGCTTATCTGAACATCAAATCGAAAGTTACTTACTTGAAGCCGTACGCAATAACGATCTCTTTTTAAACTATCAGCCAAAAGTATGCCCAATAACTAAAAAATGGTTAGGATGCGAAGCCTTATTACGTTGGAACCACCCACGTTTAGGCGCTATATCAAACGATGTTTTAATTCAAATCGCTGAACGTAACGGCTTAATTTATGAATTAGGCAACTTTGCATTACGCAATGCGATTCAACAAACAAGTGAATGGGTTGCCCATTGCCCTGCGTTTATTACTGCGGTTAATGTCTCAGCCGTTCAATTAAAAGACCCTTATTTAGTCGAACACATTGAACAACTGCTGAATGTATACCAATTATCACCCCGTAATCTGGAATTAGAAGTCACCGAAAGCAGTTTAATTGCAGATGAAGATTTAGCTATCACGACCTTAAATCGATTGCATGATCTTGGCGTTTCCATTGCGCTCGATGATTTCGGTACCGGTTATGCGTCATTCCAATACTTAAAAAAATACCCATTTGATACCTTAAAGATTGATAAAAGCTTCATTACCAACATTACCTATAGTACTGAAGATCAAAACATCGTTTGTGCGATGATAAATATTGCTAAAAAACTGCACTTAAACGTTGTTGTTGAAGGTATAGAAACCCGAGAACAAGAACAATTTATCCTCAAAGAAGAAGCCGATTTAGTTCAAGGCTACCTCTACGCTAAACCAATGACCGCTGAGAAATTTGAAATGGGTTTATTCAATCAGTTATCCCTTGGAACCCCCTATTTCAAATTTATATAGTGGTATTAATCGTCTTCGCAGACAAGAATGGTCAACAACGCCATGACCAAAAACAAGAATTAACTACCATGTCAGAGTTTGATGCATCTGTTGGTAATTTCTAAACTCATCAATAATCTGTTATTCTTGCCGAAAATATTGCACAGTAAAAATGAAGTCAGCATGAATATTCAAAAAATAGAACAAGAAGTACAACAATGGTTAGAAGATGTCGTTATCGGCCTAAATCTTTGCCCTTTTGCCGCGAAACCAAATCGCAATAAACAAATCAAAATCTTTGTTTCTGAAGCGACAACGGAAGAAGTTTTGCTTGAAGACGTACTTCAAGAGTTAATGAATTTAAATTCTAAAACAGCAGAAGAGCTAGAGACCACCTTAGTTGCTATTCCAAACATGCTGCAAGATTTCATGGATTACAATTTCTTCTTAGATTGGGTTGATGCGCTACTCAAACAACAAGACTGGGAAGGCACTTATCAAATTGCGACTTTCCATCCTGATTATTGCTTTGGCGGTGCTGCACCAGAAGATGATGAGAATTTAACGAACCGTTCTCCTTATCCTGTCCTTCATCTTATTCGTGAAGAAAGCATGGAAAAAGTGTTAAAACACTATCCAAATCCTGAAGCTATCCCAGACACAAACATTGCTCGTGTTGAGGCTCTTAGCCCTGAAGAGCGTCGTAAGTTATTCCCTTACTTGTTTGTATAAGCTACGCTAATTCTATAACCAGATTTGATTGGAGAGATCCCGATGAAACGTATTGTTTTATATGTGGCAGACAAATGCCCACATTGTAAAGACGCACAACGCTACCTTGACTCTAAAAAAATTGCTTATCGATTAACCAATGCGAAAATGCAAAGAGGACGTAAGGAATTACAAGCCATGGGCGCTCGTTCTATCCCTGTTCTTAAAATTGGTGATCAAGTGATGGTTGGTTGGAATCAGAAGAATTTCGATAAGATGTATAACAGTTAATTTTATCCAAATATAAAGCACAGATTACAGCTCTAATCTGTGCTTATTTTTCATAAATACCGCTATCTTAATTTAAGTTTTCTTTTAAAAAATCCAGAAAAACTCTAATTTTAGGCGAAATAAGTTCCCGTCTTAAAAAAATCGCATAAACAGCGGTATCCTTTCCATATGGACAAAAATGATGGTCTCGCATGACTTGAACAAGATCCCCGTTTTCTAATTCATTTTTCACAGCCCAATGCGGAATTAAAGCTAGCCCTCCATGGTTTAAAACCAGTTGCTTTTGTCCGTTCACAGTATTAACTTCTATTGAATTTTCGATTTCAATTTTTTCTAATTTTTCGCCTTTTAAAAACCAATTACCCCAGCCTGCATAACCGTATTTAATACAAAGATAATTAACCAAGTCATCTATAGCTAAAGGGGTTCCATTTTCTTTTAAATACATAGGGCTTGCGCATAATATAAAGTCATTAGTAGCCAATTGAGTTGCGATCATTGAAGAATCCGTTAAATTTCCACTTCGAATTACGACATCTGTATTTTCTTCAATTAAATCAACTATTCTTTCTGTTATCTCAACTCTTAAATCGACATCAGGATACGCGGCTTTAAATTTAGGCAGTAAAGGGATAATCACCGCTTCACCAAACCCTACAGTGACACTAAGATTAAGCATACCACTTGGTACTTGTTGCAAATCATTAATCACACGCTTGGCTTCATCAAGATCTAAAATAATTTGCTTAGAGTAACTATAGAAGCGATGCCCAGCTTCTGTCAGAGCAATATTGCGGCTATTTCTATTTATAAGCCGGACCCCAAGATCATTCTCTAATACTGCAAGTTGTCGAGAAATAGAAGAAGGTTGTACATCAAATATACGACTTGTCTCTGACATATTTCCCGTTTCAACAATGGTATTAAAATACTGCAAACGTTTGATCATTTTTCACCTTACTTAATGCATTTTTCCATTAAAAGCGATAAGTGATCCGCTTAAATTTGTTTTCGATGGTTGAGTCAATTCAATCATTAGTTCTGCCATCTCACTCGGATCAACCCATGTAGAGTAATCTGCATCAGGCATCGCGATTCGATTTACTTCTGTGTTAATAATAGTAGGAAGAATAGCATTTATTTTAATATTAGAAGCTACACCTTCTGCTGCCATACTTTCAACAAGGCCATTCAAAGCAAGTTTAGACGCCATGTAAGGACCGAAACCTGCAGGAATGTTACGGATGGTGTCACGAGCTGAAACGAACATAATAGATCCACCACCACTTTTCTCCATTGCATTGAAAATTTCACGACCAAATACAAAAGCGGTTGTAAAGTTAGCATTGAATAATAAATCCACTTCTTTAACATCAATGTCTTTCCAATGCCTCCAAGTATAAATACCTGTGCAATGATAATGAACTTCAATCTTTCCTAAAATACCGGTAGCTTCTGTAACAAGTTGCTTACTCTCTTCTTCATCTGACAAGTCACCAAGAAGAACAGTTATTTTATCACCATATTTCTCTTCCATTTCTTTCGCACGCTCTTCATCACCTTTACGTCCAAAGGCGACAATGCTAGTCCCTGATGCAATTAGGTTGTTAATTATAATTTTAGCTGTCACAGAAAAACATGAAGCAACTGTCGCTGTCTTAATCGTATTCATTCTTAACCTTTAATTTTGTATGTAATTTAGGGTTTAAAGAATAATCCTTGTCATAAAAGATTAAAATATAGCAAAGAACAAAGCATGATTGCTTAAAAGACAACGATCAGATAAAGGTTAAGCTTTATGTTAATTTAAATTAGAAGAATTTCGATAAGATGTATAACCGTTAATAATAAAAATGGAGCCTAATTGGCTCCATTTTTATGGCTCTCACGATAAGATAAGCACATCCATTAGCCGAATATTTTACTCCAAATACTCGGATTACGTTTTTTGTGATATTCAGATCGTAAGTCATCAACTTGATTTAATGTGTCTTTTGCTTGTTCTAGGTTTCCTGCGGCAAGTTCGGATTTGACACGATCAACAGAAACAGACAATTTGTTAAACCCTTCTTGATATAGCTCTTGTTTTTCTGGTGAGAAGTTCTCTTGTTTCAAATAATCAATTAACGCATCTAATCGCATTACTGATTGAGTCATTTCATCAATTGAACTCGCATCTTCACTTTGCTTAAATGCCAGCATCATGTCTTTCATCGCTGCTTTAGTATCAACAGGCGTGGTTATCAATGTTGGTTTGGCACCAATAATCTCTGTTGATTCAGTCGTAATATTTGCAGCAACACCAGCAGAAAAAGTCAGGGCTAGCGTTAAAAATAGAGTTCTCATAGTAATCCTTTAAATAAACGAGACACGCAGTGTAATGTATTGCTTCTCATACTCACAGGATTAATATGTTTCAATCAATATTGATTAATTTTTATCAGTCATGATGACATCATTGACATAAATAATGTAATTGTCTTCTTTATTGACTTCACCTTTAATTGTCACTTTATCACTTGGTTTTACTTGTAAACCTGACAATTTATCACTATCAATTTTTACATTTAATGAACCGGTATTGTCTTTAAACAAATACACTTCTTTTCCTAAAGGTTCAACTAAGTAGCCAGTTAATAGAATCGGAGTATCATCAATAACTGCATTCGCATTTAATATCGATTCAACCGTGTTGATTCCATATACAGGCTGTGAAAATTCATCCTGATAATTAGCATCGTGATCGTTAGCCAATGCAAGGGTAGACGTACACGCTAATATAAGTGAAAATAAAAAAGTTCTCTTTTTCATAATAATACCTTAAATGTTGTTATGTAAAAAATAGTGTAGACTACTATTAACATTTATAACTCCATTTTATTATTTCATTCCTAATGAGTCATAAATACAGAGCAGTCTTTATGATATATCTATTTTTTGAGATTACTCTTAGTTTAAAATGATATCAACTATTACTTTATCTTTAATTCACTGAATTTTAAACACGATAAATCCTCATTTAAATTAACGTAGTTAATAACAATACGGCTAAAAATTATGTTTATATACGTCTCAGAAAACATTCTTGCAACCTTACCCTCTTTAGATTTAACCATCTGATATACAAACGATCCATGACCTAAACATCAACGATGATTTATATTTTAATTTTGAAATTTAAGGCGTAGAGTCATACGTAATATTTTTATCGAGGACAACATAATGACACCAAAAGATAAATGGCTATTGGATCATATGCTAGAACTAGAAGGCAAAGATCTAACTAAGCTCACCAAGCAAGAAAAAGAAGTATTTGATGCATTCGAAGCAAGATCTCATGAATTTGGATTAACGATTGAAATTGCCACTGAAGCGCCTATTGGTGATATTGAACAAGGTACATCACCTTATACCATTAACCAAATGAGACACCACTTTCCAAACCAAATAATTATTAAACGAGCTTTAAATTAAGAGTTAATATAATTTAATCGCTATCTCGTTGTTATTAATTTATATGGATTAATAACATCAGTGCAAATATACGATAAAGAAAGAAGATTATGTTATCTTGAAATCTTCTTCCTTCATCGTATGATTATCACTTCATTAATCGAGGATTACTTTAACGGCTTCAATAACTGCTTAATCACACTCGCCAAACTCATAAATACAATCATCATGGCGAGTAATGGCAGCACAATCCACATGCCTATGTGCAATGTTGGCTCCAGTTTAAAGCCCCACTTCACTAAGCTAAAGACAATCGCCTCAGCACCCATCACAGCAACAAAACCTGCGGCTAATGCCATTACGCCGTATTCACTCCATAACGTCTGACTAATGCGCTGACGGCTTGCCCCAAGCGTTCGATAAAGGGTGATTTCACGTTGGCGCTGATACAAACTCAAACGAAGCAAAGTGAATATCAATAACACGCCACTCACCACACCTAAACCGGCTAATACACTTAACGACCACGTAATTTGCGCGAGCATGGCTTGGATCTTTCCACCCATGGTTCTAAAATCCAATAAACTCACGGTTGGGTAATCACGAGCCAGTTGATTCAATAACGTATTTTCATTGTCATCTACTTTAAAGCTCACCAACCAAGTGGCTGGTAAATCGGCAATCACATCCGGCGTGAAGATAAAATAGAAGTTCGGTTTCATGCTCTGCCAGTCAACAGTTCGAATCGAATTAACCACCGCAGAAAAAGGCTGACTATTCACTGAGAAACTTAACGTATCTCCAATTTGAATATTCAAGTCATTGGCAACATCTTGCTCTACAGAAACCCCATTAGAACTCGTCCATTCTCCCGCTGTCACTTCATTATGAATGGGTAACGCATCACGCCACGTAAAGTTTATCTCACGTCGTAATGCTTCAGAGCCTTGCCCTTCCCCTTTCATTTTCTCTTTGGTACTTTCGCCGTTAATGTCAGTAAGACGACCACGAACAATTGGGTAGCCTTCTGAGCGGTCTAACTTTTCATTATCTAATTTTTGCAAATACTCTTGTTGTTCATAAGGCGCAATGTTCATCGCAAATACGTTTGGCGCATCTGGCGGAAGCGTTTGTTGCCAGTCACCCAATAAATCGGTTCTTACTAACCAAATCACCGCAACTAGCATCAACGAGCCAGACAACGCAGCCAATTGCATCATGCTATTTTTTGGCGAACGCTTAATACGACTAAGCGCCAATGTCATGGCAGGGCCCCACTTAAAGCGACCAAATAAATACACTAAACCATAGCTAATGCCAGCAAGTAAGATAAACAACACCACTAAACCGACAGAGACCATCCAGACTAAACGGTTAGTGCCATACATCAATAAAAAGGCAACGATTGGAACAGCAACAAGCCATAAACCCTTTTTAGAACGATTGGTTGTTTGAGATTGAAGAACCGCAATCGCAGGGGTATCTAATAAACGTAATAAAGGGATACCCAATGCAGGTAAACCAATAAATAACGCGACCACAGAGCCAAATACAAATGGTTGCCAACCGTAGCTTGGTAGGTTCTCAGGTAAGATCCCCGTCAATGGAATACGTAATAATAATTCTAAGCCAAGACCAATTAATGAGCCAGCCACCACACCAGTAAAGAACATCAACCCCACTTGGCTTAGCAACCAACGTTTCAACCATTGTTTACTTGCGCCCATGCTTTTTAACATGGCAACGGTATTGGCACGACTGGTCGCGTAATGCTGACACGTTAACACCAAAGTGACCGATGCCATTAATATCACCATCAAGATAGTCAGCGATAAATACTGCTTGGCTTTTTGCATTAAATCGGCGGTTCGACCTTGAGTTTCTTCACTTATCCACCGTTCTCCTGCCTCTAATTCATAATCACTTTGCAATAAAGAAATCGCACTGTCGTCCCCTTTAAATAGCGTTCGATATTTCACACGACTCCCAAGTTGAATCGCGCCGGTTTTGTCTAAATCAGATTGATGAATAAACACACTTGGCATGGTTCTGAATGGGTTAAACGCTAACTCAGGTTCAGATTCAATCACGCCACTTATCGGCAATTCGGCATCCCCAACAGCAATCACGTCTCCAATTTTTAGATCCAACAATGACAACAGACGATCCGCTATCCATACCTCGCCGGGTTGTACCTTTGTGTGCGTTTGGTGATTGTCTCCCTTTAATAAAAGCTCACCGCGAAGTGGGTAATTACTTTCAACGGCCTTTACACTGACCAATTGCATTCCTGTATCACTGAATGCCATGGTTTGAAAGCGCACTTGAGAAGATAAAACTAAATGTTGGTCATGCGCTTGTTGCAAAATAAATTCGGGGGTTGGGTTAGCCGAGCTGAATACTAAATCAGCCGCCATCATAGAACGACCTTGTTCTGTCATGACTTTTTCGACACGGATAGCCAAGGCTGACAAAGCAACCACACACGCAACAATTAAGGTTAACGCCGCCATCACCGGCCATAACTGACCTTGCCAAATCTCACGCCAACTCCAGCGTAACACCATTTTATTGCCTGATTTTTTTCCTTGTTGCGACGCTTGATTTAGTCCCATTACGACACTTCCTTAATGCAACCTGCATTAATCGTTAATGTTCGGTCACATCGTTCTGCAAGTTTAGAGTCATGCGTGATTAGGACTAATGTTGTACCGTGTTTCTGGTTCATATCAAACAACAACTCAATGACATTTTCAGCCGTTTGTTGATCGAGGTTTCCTGTTGGTTCATCAGCAAATAAAATACGAGGCTGAGTCATAAACGCACGGGCCAGTGCCACACGTTGCTGCTCACCACCAGACAGTTGAGAAGGCAAATGGGTTTCTCGACCAGAAAGGCCAACAGAATCTAATAGCTGTTTTGCTTTAATAATATCTTCCCCTTCACCGCGTAAAATCGCAGGTAACGTGACATTTTCAAGGGCGGTTAACGAAGGGATAAGTAAAAAACTTTGAAAAACAAAACCAATGGATTCACTGCGAATTTTCGCACGTTCTTCATCGTCTAACGTTGATAGCTTTTGGCCTAATAATTCAATTTCACCGGAACTTGGGACATCAAGCCCAGCCAATAAAGTCATTAATGTCGATTTCCCTGCCCCTGAAGTGCCCACGATGGCAATACTTTGGCCAGAAAGGACATCAAAGGAAATGTCATTTAAAATAGTCAGTTCGGTCTCATTCGAAATAACGGATTTACTCACGCCGTTAACGGTAATTGCTGATGTCATATTCATGTCCTTTGAGTCTATTTTTATTATTTGAATGCTATGTTTGCATTGTATACCTAAGCACTCGACCGTGAGCAAACTCATTTACACTTCTTTAACCAAATGTTACTAAATTCTTTTTCTTTGCTTTACGCTTAAATAAAGGTTGCAAAGTGTCGCTAACTTTTTCATTGTTACCTCAATCCACCTTCATTATTTCAAGGATGACCATGCGCCGTTTTTTTACGTTCTCTTTCTTACTTATATCCAGCGTTTTTCTGCCTTTTAAAAACGCCTATAGCCAAACATTATTGATTTTAGGCGACAGCTTGAGCGCCGGTTATAATATGCCGATTGAGCAAAGTTGGCCTTCATTATTACCAATACAATTAGCCACTTTAAATAAAGAGACGACGGTAATTAATGGCAGTATCTCTGGCGATACGACGGGCAATGGATTAGATCGACTTCCCGCGTTATTAACGCAACATAACCCTGATGTCGTATTAATTGAATTAGGTGCAAACGATGGCTTACGTGGTTTTCCGCCACAAAAAATCAATTCAAATCTAGAGCAATTAATTAAACTGATTAACGCCTCAAATGCCCAACCGTTATTAATGCAAATCCAAGTACCGCCTAACTATGGTAAACGTTATAGCCAAGCGTTTGGTTCACTTTATCCTAAGATCAGTGAAAAACATGACATTCCTTTGGTTCCTTTTTTCTTAGAGCATGTCATCATTAAGCCAGAGTGGATAATGAAAGACGGCTTACACCCAACGCCAGAGGCTCAACCTTGGATTGCTGAATTCATGGCAAAAGAATTATCCCCTTACTTATAAGCAATAAAATAAAAAGTAACAGTTTTAGAATCTACGGAGAAAGTATTAATGGAACAGATCAATGTTAGCTTCATTGGCTTAGGCGTAATGGGCTACCCAATGGCTCGCCATCTAAAAAATGCAGGTTTCTCAACCACGGTTTATAACCGCACTGAAGCAAAAGCAAAACAGTGGGCAGAAGACTATCAAGGACAATCAGCACCGACTCCACGAGAAGCCTCTCAAGGCTCAGACATCGTTTTTGTTTGTGTCGGTAATGATGACGATGTTCGCAGTGTCATTTATGGCGAAGATGGCGTATTAGCAGGCTTAAAACCGGGCGCTATTTTAGTCGATAACACCACAACCTCTGCAACGCTAGCGGTTGAATTAGCCAAAGCCTGCGAAGCACAAGGCAATACGTTTATTGATGCTCCCGTTTCTGGTGGCCAAGCTGGCGCTGAAAACGGAGCATTAACGGTAATGTGTGGGGGAGATGAACATACCTTCGCTACCGCAAAACCTGTGATCCAAAGCTTTGCAAAATCAGTGACGTTACTGGGTAAAAATGGCCAAGGTCAACGTTGCAAGATGGCAAACCAAATCTGTATTGCTGGCGTATTGAAAGGGTTAAGTGAAGCCCTTATTCTTGCCGAAAAAGCCAATTTAGATATCGATTTAGTGGTTGATACTCTGAAACACGGCGCGGCAGGTTCATGGCAGATGGAAAATCGAGCAAGCACAATGGCACAAGATAAATTCGATTTTGGTTTTGCGATTGATTGGATGAGAAAAGATTTAGGCATTTGCTTAGATGAAGCAAAGACACACGGTATTTCACTTCCACTAACAGAAGAAGTAGATAAAGAATACCAAGGGTTACAAGAGCAAGGCTTAGGCCGAATGGATACCTCTGTATTAATCAAAGCGATTAAAGAAAGAGTATAACTTTACGTCCTATCTCTGATGTTCACTAAGAGACAAACAACAAAAAGGAG
>SAMEA5043647__coassemble_235_pt1 | contig 21336 bp, 17 predicted proteins | sample SAMEA5043647__metabat2_low_PE_001 | metagenome-assembled genome bin SAMEA5043647 (sample SAMEA5043647) | Gadus morhua | reverse complement strand
GTATTAGGCGCTATCACAGCGCCTTTTTTGTTATTTGTAGAAAAGTAATGTTTACTTGCTTTCTAATTCGCGAGCAATGGCGCGGTAACCGATGTCATTGCGATGGAACATTCCATTCCAACTTACTTGTTTAGTTAGCTCATACGCGCGCTCTTGAGCTTCTGAGACGGTATTACCGAGTGCGGTCGCACAAAGTACACGTCCACCATTTGTTGTCACATCACCAGCGGCGTTGTTGGTTGTTCCTGCGTGGAATATTTTCTGACCTTCAAGTTCTGTTGCAGGAAGAGAAATAACATCACCTTTTGCATAATCGGCAGGGTAACCGCCGGCAGCTAGAACAACACCAATAGCAGCACGAGGATCCCATTTAGATTCTGCTTCATCCAGTTTTTCATCGATAGCCATTAAACACAGTTCTACAAGATCTGATTCCATGCGCATCATAATTGGTTGTGTTTCTGGATCACCAAAGCGGCAGTTATATTCGATTACCTTTGGTGTACCATTAGCATCAATCATCAAACCTGCATATAGGAAGCCAGTGTAAGGTGCGCCTTCTGCATCCATACCGCGAACGGTAGGGTAGATAACTTCTTCTAGAATACGGTTATGGATTTCAGGAGTGACAACAGGCGCTGGAGAATATGCACCCATGCCACCCGTGTTAGGGCCTGTATCTTTATCACCAACACGTTTATGATCTTGGCTTGTTGCCATAGGTAGAACGCTAGCACCATCAACCATCACGATAAAGCTTGCTTCTTCACCTTCTAAGAACTCTTCGATAACGACACGGCTACCGGCTTCACCAAAAACATTGCCAGAAAGCATGTCTTTGATAGCATCTTCAGCTTCTTCCAGAGTCATCGCAACGATAACGCCTTTACCCGCAGCAAGACCATCGGCTTTAACAACGATAGGTGCACCTTGCTCACGTACATACGCTAACGCAGGCTCTATCTCTGTGAAATTAGAGTAGTAGCCTGTCGGAATATCATGACGTGCTAAAAAGTCTTTAGTAAACGCTTTAGATCCTTCTAGTTGTGCTGCCGCTTTCGTTGGACCAAAGATAGGTAATCCTGCTTCACGGAATGCATCAACCACACCAATTACTAATGGACCTTCAGGGCCAACGATAGTTAGCTCAATGGCTTTTTCTTTAGCGAATGCAACAAGGCTAGCGATGTCTTCAACATCAATCGCTACGTTTTCTAATTTTGGTTCAAGCGCTGTACCTGCATTACCTGGAGCGATAAATACCGTTTCAACGTTTGGGTTTTGTGCTGCTTTCCAGCCAAGCGCGTGCTCACGACCGCCGGCACCGATGATTAAAACTCGCATTGTTAAATCCTTACTCTCAAATATCTAAATATTCAAAAAAACAAAATGATTAATTTTTTATTCAAAATAGTTGGTACTGTAACTAGGCAACAATTGAGCCCATCCCAGGAGCATAGCGTGCTATGTGACTGGGGTGGGCGAAAGTAGTTAACGACGCTACAGTATTACATATGAAGAATAAATTAGTGGCGGAAGTGGCGCATACCAGTAAAGATCATCGCCATACCATGCTCGTCTGCTGCTGCGATAACTTCATCATCACGCATTGAACCACCCGGTTGGATAACACATTTAATGCCAGCTTCTGCCGCTGCATCAATGCCATCACGGAATGGGAAGAACGCATCCGATGCCATTGCACAGCCTTCAACCACAAGACCTTCGTCAGCGGCTTTAATGCCTGCAATTTTTGCAGAGTAAACGCGGCTCATTTGGCCAGCGCCGACACCGATAGTCATGTCACCTTTAGAGTAAACAATGGCGTTAGATTTCACGTATTTCGCTACTTTCCAACAGAACAGTGCGTCTTTTAATTCTTCAGCCGTTGGTTGGCGCTTAGAAACCACTTCAAGCTCATCTTCCGATACCATGCCTTGGTCACGGTCTTGAACCAATAGGCCGCCGTTAACACGCTTAATATCAAATTCCGTGGTTTTTGTTGACCATTCGCCACACTCAAGTAAGCGAAGGTTTTTCTTAGCCGCTATGATTTCAATTGCTTCAGCAGAAACAGAAGGGGCAATAATCACTTCAACAAATTGACGTTCAGTAATCGCTGTTGCAGTCGCTGCATCTAATTCACGGTTGAAAGCAATGATGCCGCCAAATGCTGAGGTAGGATCTGTTTGGTAAGCACGGTGATAAGCTTCAAGAACGTCTTTACCTAATGCAACACCACAAGGGTTTGCGTGCTTAACGATAACACATGCTGGTTCGTTGAACTCTTTCACACACTCTAGAGCGGCATCTGTATCTGCAATGTTGTTGTAAGAAAGCGCTTTACCTTGGATCTGACGAGCAGTTGATACTGACGCTTCTTCAGGATTAGCTTCAACATAGAATGCAGCGGCTTGGTGGCTGTTCTCACCGTAGCGCATGTCTTGTTTTTTCTCGAACTGTTGGTTGAAGGTACGAGGGAATTTAGATTCGTTATCGCCTTCTTTATTCTCACCATAGCTAGGAACCATAGTACCGAAGTAATTAGCTATCATGCCATCGTAAGAAGCGGTGTGCTCAAATGCTGCAATCGCAAGGTCAAAACGCGTTGCTTGAGTCAGTGATTTGTCGTTAGCGTCCATTTCAGAAATTACGCGATCGTAATCGTGAGCATTAACGACAATAGCGACGTCTTTATGGTTTTTAGCCGCAGAGCGAACCATTGTTGGACCACCGATATCGATGTTCTCAACAGCATCAGCTAGCGTACAGCCTTCTTTTGCTACGGTTTCAGCGAATGGATAAAGGTTAACAACAACAATATCGATTGGGTTGATACCATGTTGAGCCATGATGTCATCATCTTGACCGCGACGACCAAGAACACCACCATGTACTTTAGGATGAAGAGTTTTAACGCGGCCATCCATCATTTCAGGGAAGCCTGTGTAATCAGATACTTCTGTTACAGGGATATTTTTTTCTGCCAGCAGGCGAGCTGTGCCGCCAGTAGATAAAATATCAACACCACGTTCAGTCAGTGCTTGAGCAAATTCTACAATACCAGTTTTATCAGATACGCTAATTAGCGCGCGACGGATCGGACGTGGGTTATTCATTGCTACTTTCTTCCTTTAGAATTAAGTTAGGATTTTTGCCAAAAATGAACTTGTTCTGTTTGTCATTCTTAGTAATAAAGAAAGCAAACAGCAATTGGCCAGTTTTGGGAAATACCCTAATAAAGAGTTAAGCGCGAAACATCACATCAACGTAATGGCGCATATTCTAACTAAAGTTAAACAAAAAAGCTTCCGCAATCGATTGCATTCTCAAAAAAAGATGCCATTTTTATTAAAAAAGAATGAAAATGGGAGCAGAAAAAGAGGGATTAGAGTTAATGAAAATGTATTTAATTGGTGAATTGGCAAAACACTGTAATGTAACCAGTGATACATTACGTTTTTATGAAAAGAATGGATTACTCATTCCGTCAGGAAGAAGCAATAGTGGCTATCGTCTTTACAATGAAGAAAATCTAGCACAAATCCGTTTTATTTTAAAAGCAAAGCAATTAGGTCTAACTCTTGATGAGATTAAAGAGTTGCTTGCGATTCGCTTGGAGGCAACCAAGCATAGCTGTGCAGAAGTTAAATCGATCACTCAAACCAAGTTAACGATTATAGATGAAAAAATTGCACAGCTAACCGACATTCGTATTGCATTGAAAAGTATTAATGATGCGTGTTGCGGTCATATTGATGATGATGCTTCGCATTGTTCAATACTTTCGGCATTGGCTGATTTAGAAGAGAAGAAAGCGTAATTTATTGTGACTGTTTATTAAAGATTTTGATAAAATGGTCGATAAGTAATGTATAGAAGTTTGAGCGAAAATTTAGGTGAGAGCCCATTAATGGAAAAACAATACGTAATCAAATTGCTTTCTGCTCTGAAAGTTATCGATAGAAAGATCAGTGAGCAAGGCAAAGCGGTAATGGAGCTAGATGCTCGCATTAAGCGTATTGAAGCCCAGAACGCAAAAATCGCTCAAATGGTGGATGCGGGATCTAAAGGCTCTAGTACAGCCGGAGCATCTGCAGATTTAAGTGAGTTAGATGAGCGTTTAAAAGGCATTGAAGAGAAAACAGCAAAAGCTGTCGAACTTCTTCGTTCAGGGGCTGGGACTGGAGGTGCTAAAAAGCGCGCTTGGCCGTAGTCGAGTAAATCAAATAAAAAAGCCGATATTACAGTGATGTAGTATCGGCTTTTTTATATCTAGTAATATGAAGATTATTAGATATAAAAAAAGCAGTGTTAATTGCTTAATACTGCTTTGAATTTTTCATAAGGCGTGATTAGTTCATGCCGTATTTTTTAAGTTTCTTGCGAAGAGTACCACGGTTGATACCCATCATATTTGCTGCTTTTGTTTGGTTGCCGCGAGTATGCTGCATGATCATGTCTAGTAGAGGTTGCTCTACTTCAGCTAATACTAATTCATATAAGTCGTTAACTTCTTGACCGTTTAATTGGCCTAAGTAGTTTTTCAGCGAAGCCTTAACAGAGTCACGTAGTGGCTTCTGAGTAATCTGGTCTTGTGCTGTAACTGTTGTAACTGTTAATGCTTCTGAAGTCATAGATTGATCGAACATATTCTGTTTAGCTCTTCTGTTATTATGATGCAACGTGGTCGAAATAGCTTTCAAGCTGTTGAAGTTGCTGATGGGCATCTTCAATAGCATTAAAGCCGCGGCGGAATTCATTTGCTTGTTCGTGCTCTTTTAAATACCAACCCACATGCTTACGAGCAATGCGAGGGCCTAAAAACTCACCATAAAATAGGTGAAGCGCTTGAACATGACCCAATAAAGTGGCCTTCACTTCTTCAATTGGAAGAGGTGGCATGAATTCGCCCGTTTCTAAATAATGTTGGATTTCTTGAAAAATCCATGGCCTACCTTGTGCAGGACGGCCGATCATTAAAGCGTCTGCGCCGGTGTAATCAAGCACAAAACGAGCCTTTTCCGGTGAGTCAATATCACCGTTTGCTATAACCGGAATCGAAATCGCTTCTTTTACCGCTTTAATGTTGTCGTACTCAGCATCACCTTTGTACATACAAGCTCTGGTACGCCCATGGAGCGCTAAAGCTTGAATGCCGCATTGTTCTGCCATTTTTGCAACCTGAACACAGTTTCTATTGTCCGGATCCCAGCCTGTACGCGTTTTCAGAGTGACAGGAACATCAACTGCATTCACAACTGCCAGTAAGATCTCTTCAATCAAATCTGGGCGTTGTAGGAGCGCTGAGCCTGCAAGCTTCTTATTCACTTTCTTAGCAGGGCATCCCATATTGATATCGATGATTTGCGCACCAGTCTCAACACAGTATCGCGCTGCTTCCGCCATTAACTTAGGATCTGCCCCTGCAATTTGTACCGAGCGAATACCAGATTCACCTTCATGTACCATGCGATTTTGGGACTTAGATGTTTTCCACAGTTTTGGATTAGAAGACATCATTTCGCTCACAGCCATGCCTGCGCCGTAACGCATACACAACTCACGAAAAGGTTTATCAGTCACACCAGCCATAGGAGCAACGATAAGATTGTTCTTTAATGTATATTTACCTATCTGCAAAACATCCACGCACGTTTGTGTCAGCAAGGGCGCGCATTTTACGCATTTTTTCCTCGCCTGAAAAGACCAAATTTTGAGCATTTACAAATTGTTTGTGCAATTTGTTTATATTTCAGTCAATTAGATGGTTTTATGCCTCAAATTTAGTATTGAGGCATTGAAGTTTTTTCTAGGAAGAGTAGGTCTTAGAGGCCGTTACTTCTTAATTCCTGAGATTCTGCACCATTCTTGTTGCTCTGCAATCGCATCAAGAGTGAAGTTGTCTGAGTAGTATGAAGCGACACTATCTGCTTGAGTATCGAGCACGCCAGACATAGCTAGTACGCCACCTGGTTTCACATGAGCCGTAATAATACTTGAAAGCTCACGTAAAGGGGCTGCAAGAATATTAGCAACAACAACGTCAGCGACAAGGTTTTCTGGTTGGTCTTGAGGAAGGAAAAGCGTTAGTTGATCAGCAACACCATTGCGAGTTGCATTGTCTTTTGATGCTGTGATCGCTTGAGGATCTATATCGATCCCAACCACTTTCGCTGCGCCTAGTTTGATAGCGGCGATCGCTAAGATGCCAGAACCACAACCGAAGTCGATAACTGTTTTACCAGTAAGATCGATGCTTTCTAGCCATTCAAGACAAAGTGCGGTTGTTGCATGCGTTCCTGTGCCAAATGCAAGGCCAGGATCAAGCATGACGTTAATCGCGTCTGGCTCTGGAATTTCACGCCAGCTTGGGCAAATCCACAAGCGCTCACCAAATTTCATTGGGTGGAAGTTATCCATCCATTCGCGTTCCCAGTCTTTATCTTCAAGTTGCTCTACTTTGTAGGCAAAGTTGTCATCAAGTACGGCGCTTGCTTTCAATTGTGTAATGACTAAATCCATGTCGGTTTCTGCATCATAAAGAGCAACAATGTCCGTTTCACCCCATAAGCGAGTCTCTCCAGGAAGAGGTTCAAAGATCGGGGTATCTTTAGCATCTAAAAATGTAACAGAAAGAGCACCGGTCTCTTCTACTAGCATGTCACTGATTAGTTCAGCATTTTCAGATGTTGCATTTAGTTTTACTTGAATCCAAGGCATGGGGATCACTTTATTTAGTTGAAAATATCGGCGAATTTTATCATAGAAAAAGGCCATGAGTATAATCACTCATGGCCTTTATTTATGTCTTTAACTTAAAGAATGAAATTGGTGTCTTATTGAAGACCCAGTTTTTTCTCAAGATAGTGGATATTAGCACCACCATGTTGGAAGTTTTCATCATTCATAATATCTAAGTGTAGAGTGATATTTGTATTGATGCCTTCAATGATCATTTCACTTAATGCATTTTTCATACGTGCGATAGCTACGTCACGGTTTTCACCGTAAGTAATTAGCTTACCAATCATTGAATCGTAGTGTGGCGGTACTGTGTAGCCAGTGTAAATGTGAGATTCCCAACGAACTCCCATACCACCTGGTGCATGGAAACGTTCAATCTTACCTGGTGAAGGTAGGAAACGAACAGGATCTTCAGCATTAATACGACACTCAATAGAGTGGCCACGTAGCTTGATATCATCTTGAGTGAAAGAAAGAGGTTGACCTGCAGCAATGCGCAGTTGCTCTTTGATTAAGTCGATACCCGTTACCATTTCAGTAATCGTGTGCTCAACTTGAATACGTGTATTCATCTCAATGAAGTAGAATTCACCATTTTCGTATAGGAATTCAAACGTACCGGCACCACGATAAGCGATATCAACACAAGCACGCGTACAACGCTCACCAATGTATTTACGCATTTCTTCGGTGATACCAGGAGCTGGAGCTTCTTCAACCACTTTTTGATGACGACGTTGCATAGAACAATCACGTTCGCCAAGGTGTATTGCGTTACCTTGACCATCAGCAATGATTTGTACTTCAATGTGGCGAGGGTTTTCAAGGAATTTCTCCATGTAAACCGTACCATCACCAAAACACGCAGTCGCTTCAGCACGAGTCATTGCAATCGCTTCAATAAGGTCTTTTTCTGCACGAACAACACGCATACCACGACCACCGCCACCGCTAGAGGCTTTGATGATAATTGGGTAGCCGATACGTTTAGCAAATGATTTGTTTTTTGCTTCATCGTTATCTAACGGGCCGTCAGAACCCGGAACACAAGGTACACCGGCTTTTTTCATTGAACTGATCGCAGACACTTTGTCACCCATCATGCGAATAGTTTCCGCTTTAGGACCAACAAAAATGAAGCCTGAACGTTCAACTTGCTCTGCAAAGTCAGCATTTTCAGCTAAGAAACCGTAACCAGGGTGAACAGCAACTGCACCTGTTACTTCCGCCGCACTAATAATACGTGGGATGTTTAAGTAGCTGTCACTACTGCGAGCAGGACCGATACAAATGGTTTCATCAGCAAGTAATACGTGTTTTAAATCACGGTCAGCAGTAGAGTGCACAGCAACCGTTTTGATGCCAAGCTCTTTACATGCTCGCAAGATACGCAGTGCAATTTCACCACGGTTTGCGATAACTAATTTATCTAACATAGTGACCTCTATTTATTCGATCACAACAAGTGGCTGGTCGAATTCAACCGGTTGGCCGTCTTCAGCTAGGATAGCAGTAACTACACCAGACTTATCTGCTTCGATTTGGTTCATCATTTTCATAGCTTCAACGATACATAATGTATCGCCAGCAGTAACTTGTTGGCCAACTTTAACAAATGGTTTTGCATCAGGGCTTGAAGCACCGTAGAAAGTACCAACCATTGGAGAGCACACTTTATGACCTGCGGCTACGGCTACTGGAGCTTCAACTGCAGCTACCGGAGCGGCTACTGGTGCAGCCATAGGAGCAACTGGCGCTGGGTATGGTTGCATTGGTGTTAGTTGAGCCATAGGAGCTACAGCGCGACTGATACGTACAGATTCTTCACCTTCAGAAATCTCAAGTTCAGCAATGCCAGACTCTTCAACTAGTTCAATCAGTTTCTTAATTTTACGGATATCCATTGTGTAATCTCTTCTGTTTATATTCAGTGATCAATTTGAACGCAGACGTTTTACTGCCGCCTTCAAAGCAAATTCGTAGCCATCTGCGCCTAAACCACAAATCACACCAACGGCTTTATCTGAAAGATAAGAGTGGTGGCGGAAAGGTTCGCGTGCATGGACATTAGATAAATGTACTTCAATAAAAGGAATATCAACCCCAAGCAGAGCATCACGTAAAGCGACACTGGTATGTGTAAACGCTGCTGGATTGATAATAATGAAATCAATACGTTGATAAGCATTATGGATCGCTTCAATCAACTCATATTCACGGTTAGATTGTAAATGCTCAAGTTCGACATTCAATGCAGTTGCTTGAATGGTCAGAGCGTTAACGATCTGTTCTAAATTTTGACTGCCGTAATGTGCCGGCTCTCGAAGTCCTAATAAATTAAGATTAGGGCCATTTAGTATTAAAATTCGCGATTGAGTAGACATTGTGATGCTAAATTCCTTGTTTTTACGGTTAAAGTAAAAAAAGCACACCTTTTATATTCGATTTGATGAGCTTTTGCAATTTTTGCCTTGCGAATGCTCATAAAAAGCAATTATAGACAATATCACAGCAAATCGCAGCAAAATACTGGTCTTATCAGCTCTAAGTTCTTATTTTATGTATCGAGGCTTGGGTGAATGTCATCTCTATTTATGAGATTAGAGCTTAGGTTAATGAGCTGGTTCAACCATTTTATGATTAGTTAACAAATACTTTCAATGTGTTGAACAATTATACGGTTTTGTATTTTGTTTATTTGGTTGAGCTAAATATCTCTCGTTATCAATATGTAAATTTGAGCTTGAAATCACAAGAAAAAAGTCGCTATTACGAATAATAGCGACTTTTTCATTCGGTTTGAGTTTTTGCTCTAGCCCGTTATGTTGTTAAATCTATTCAGTTAAGCAATTTTTCTTTGTTCTTCAATTAGTTTATCAACCACGCTAGGGTCGGCAAGTGTGGATGTATCGCCTAGATTTGAAGTATCTCCCGTCGCAATTTTACGAAGAATTCGACGCATTATTTTCCCTGAACGTGTTTTTGGTAATGAGTCGGTCCAATGCAAGAAATCAGGTGTTGCGATAGGGCCTATTTCTTTTCTTACCCAATCTTTGACTTCTTTATGGAGCTCAGCACTTGGGTATTCGCCCGAATTTAAGGTGATGTATGCGTAAATCGCTTGGCCTTTAATATCATGAGGAACACCGACAATGGCAGCCTCTGCAATTTTACTGAAAGAAACTAAGGCGGATTCAACTTCAGCGGTACCCATTCGGTGACCAGACACATTGAGCACATCATCAACACGACCTGTTATCCAGTAATAACCATCTTCATCACGTCGAGCACCATCACTGGTAAAATACATGCCTTTAAACGTTGAAAAATAAGTTTGTTCGAAACGGTCGTGATCGCCATAAATGGTGCGCATTTGACCCGGCCATGAATCGGTAATCACGAGGTTTCCATCGGCAGCACCTTCAATAAGGTTACCCATGTTATCAACCAAAGCAGGTTGAACACCAAAGAAAGGACGCGTTGCCGAGCCCGGTTTTAAAGCAGTTGCACCAGGAAGAGGAGAGATTAAAATCCCGCCCGTTTCGGTTTGCCACCACGTATCAACGATTGGGCAGCGAGCGTCACCAATGGTGTTGTAATACCACTCCCATGCTTCAGGGTTGATCGGTTCGCCGACGGATCCCATCACGCGTAATGAGGATCTTGAGGTCCCTTCTACAGCGTCATTACCGTGAGCCATGAGTGCTCGAATGGCTGTTGGTGCAGTATAAAGAATATTTACGTTGTGCTTATCGACCACTTCACTCATGCGGCTAGTGCTTGGGTAGTTTGGCACACCTTCAAACAGAATGGTTTTTGCGCCATTAGCGAGAGGTCCGTAGATTAAATAAGTATGGCCAGTGATCCAACCTACATCAGCGGTACACCAGAACACCTCACCTTCTTGGTAATCAAAGATGTATTTGAAGGTCATTGCTGCATAAACAAGGTAGCCGCCAGTGGTGTGTAATACGCCTTTTGGTTTACCTGTTGAGCCTGAGGTATAAAGAATGAAAAGAGGATCTTCCGCATTCATGGCTTCTGGTTCACAATGCGCAGAAGCTACAGCGGTTGCTTCATGCCACCATACATCGCGTTCTTCATTCCAATCAATATCATTACCGGTGCGTTGGAATACAACGACTTTTTCAATGGTTGTTACTTCAGGGTTATTTAATGCATCGTCGACGTTTTTCTTTAGAGGTACGGTACGACCGCCACGAACGCCTTCATCGGCGGTAATCACGACTTTCGCATCTGAATCAACGATTCGACCCGCCAATGCTTCTGGTGAGAACCCACCAAAAACAACGGTATGAACCGCACCAATGCGAGTACAAGCAAGCATTGCAATGGCTGCTTCTGCAACCATTGGCATGTAAATACACACGACATCGCCTTTGCGAACGCCTTGACTCTTAAGTGCGTTTGAGAATTTACACACTTGTTCGTGCAGCTCATTGAAGGTAATTGATGCATCATCTTGTGGATCGTCACCTTCCCAGATGATCGCGACTTCATCACCGCGAGCAGCAAGATGGCGATCGATACAGTTTGCAGAGACATTCAATTCACCATCTTCAAACCATTTGATGTCTACGTGACCAGTATCGAACGAGGTGTTTTTCACTTTAGTATAAGGAGTCATCCAGTCGACTATTTGTCCGTGCTCACGCCAAAACCCTTCGGGATTGATGACGGATTGCTGATACATTTCACGGTATTTATCTTCATCGGCATGTGCATTTTTTGCGATGTCTTGATTGACTGGGTATACGTGAATGTCACTCATGTTGATTCTCCTTGTGAATACAGCAAATATCCAATTTATGACTGGATTTTATGGCAGCCCCTTCATTGGTTCTGCGCTTCGTTGATATTACTTTCTGCTAGAAATCGATTTTCAACAATTAGACTTTAGTCAGAGAAAGAGGAAATGACTGAATTTGAGAGGAAAAGAGAAGAGCGTTTTGAGACACAGATCAGTAAGTTGTGAATTAAAGCACTCTTGGGGTAGGCAGTTCAGGGAAGTCACCATAATGAAGACGAACATAAATCAATGCTGCGGCAATGGCATCTTGCAAAGCATCATGACGTTCGGCTTGTGGTAGATCTAAATGGGTAGAGATGGCCTCAATGCTTAAGTCGTAATACGCATTAGGTAATAGACGCTCTAATTTATGGTGATAAATATGGCAGACTTCGATTAGCCTATTAGGAAAAGGGTGACCACAGTGACGTAAGCAACTGCGGTCTAAAATCTTTTTGTCGTAGTGAATGTGGTAGCCGACAATCGGTCGATTACCAATAAATTGAAGTAATTGAATGATAGCGTCTTTTTCGGACAGTCCATGAGAGAGATCGTGATGCCTTAGTTGATGTATTTTGACTGATTCTGACGTTAGGTTGTGTGGTGGTCTTAATTTGAGATGAATCGTTTGGCTTGTTAATACTCTGTTCTGTTTTATTTTTATGGCCGCGATCGACACTAATTCCGCATGATTAGGGTCAAGACTTGTTGTTTCGCAATCAATAGAAACCAATTCTTCGCCGTTGTAGCGTTCAAAAAGAAAGTGATTCGAGTGGTTTCGTAGTTTATAGCGCCACCATAGGCGTTGAAGTTGATTCATGTTAATCCCTAATTTGGTAATGATAACCAAGCCATTCTTTGAATTTTTTAACGATGTGTAAACTGTGACGAAGTAAATCACGTTCACTTCTATCTAATCGTTGAATGTGAATTTGATTACTGGGCATTGGGTTTACTTCTTCTAACTGGTGGCGTAAGCGTAATTTAAAAAATAGCTTTAGAGCTTCACTCAAATTTTCTGCTGTTGTGGATTCAAGGATGTTCTGTTGGCAAAGAAGTTCAATACGAGTAAATGTGTTTGTGTCGGTAATACCATGTTCTAAGCTGAGAGTTCGAATTCCGTGAACGATAGGGAAAATGCCACCTTGTTTAATATCAATGCCTTCTTTTTTGTTTTTTACTTTTCCGAATAGAGTTAATGGCACAATAAATTGCAATGCAGGGCGGGCAAAGATACTGAGTGCGAGCTCATTTTCTTGCATCTTCTGAGTTAATAAATGTTTTAGAGGAGAAAGTAATTGATGATTTCCCGCAACGGCATGAGCATCCGATAAAATAGCAAGGTGCATCATGTTTTCACCGTTATATTCGGTGCTTAATTTGGTGATGTAATGTTGCCATTCACGTTCAGTTTTTACCCAATGCGCATTGCTGACCATGATATTCCCTTTGCATAATGGATAGCCTAGCTGCAGCAGGGTGTGAGTGAACTTCTTCATCAGTTCATGGCATTGATGCCACTTCAATCCTTCTTTAATGATTAAGGCATTGTCTTGATCGGTTTTAAGAATTTGTTCGCCTCTTCCTTCTGATCCCATCACGATCAAGCAGCAATGATCATGCAGAGCTTTAGGCACGGTGAGATTAAATGCTTTTTCTATAATTTGTTCATTAATGGTAGAAATCAATTCCATAATAAAACGGGTACGAATTCCATTGTTAAGAAGCGTTTCAACTAACTGTGCTTGGCTGTTGGCCGCCAAAGCGAGTTCATCAATGGTTTGTGCTCGAGCAATTCTCAATGTGAGTACATGGGAGTGGGTGGAAAATAAGCTCAATATTTGAGTCATATCTAACATACCGGTCAATTTATTTTCTTCAATAACCGCCACTCGTTTCACGTGGTGGCGGGTCATTAGTGTCATGGCATTGAACAAATAATCGTATTTTTTGATACTTACTATCGGGTAAGTGGTTATTGGACCTACCGGATGATTAGGAGAATAGCCTTCAAGCATAAGAGCGTGCAGTAAATCTGTTCGAGTAATTATCCCAATCGGTAAATGCGCAGTATTCGATTTATGGCGAGTATCGTATTGGTTTAGTTCAACAAATAATGCATCCACTGCCTTGTCTTTTAATAATTGAGTGACTTGTTGTAATGAGGTATTCCAATCAACAACTAAACTGGGTTGAATGGTTTCGTTATCTATTTTGGTGAGAATAAACTCCGCTAAGTTTTGCTGTTGATGAGCTTGTGTCATTAACGCTTTTCGTGTGGCCAAACTGCTATTGAAATAAGCGGCGAACTCTGTGTTTTCATGATAAAGAGTAAGGAAAATGGCGGTAGGCAGCAGGTGGCACAAAGTATCTTCAATGGCTTGATAAGTATGTTTTACGGGTTGTTCGAGTTGAGATCGTACGTCAAAAATATCGTCATTCGTATAATGAGCGTAAATTTCTCCATTACTGCTGGATCGTTCTTCAACAATGCCCTTAATGATAATGAAAAGATGTTCAGAAGGCTGACCTTGATAAAGTAACGTGTCGCCATGCCGAAAATACGCAATATCAAGATGATTAATTAACGTCTTTTTCTGTCTGTCGTTTAATTTATTGAAGGGTGCAATGGTGAGATCAATATTGTTTGGCATAACCCATCCTCTGTGCGTTCCTTTTTACTATTTTGGCTAAAAAAAGGCACAGTATGAAGACGACTTTAGTCTACCCATAAAGTTCTAAAATCTCGGGTTTATCACATTTTAAAAGGTGCATTTTTCTTCTGTTCTGTTTTCCCTTTTTATAAATCAATAGGATGCCATAATGACGGCCTCTTTTTTATTCCCTTTGGACATTGTCATGGTACGCGTTTCTCCCTTTGCTTGGATCTCTCAATATTTTGGTGGGTTCTTTTTTGCCTATGGTGTGTATTTGCCTTTTTGGGCGCTGTGGTTTGCCGACCAAGGGGTATCAGCAGGAGATATTGGTGTTTTAATTGGTTTGGGATTTGCGACGCGTTGTGTGGCGAACTTAGTGATCACTCCTCGCTTACATAAAGTTGAATATTTAATTCCGGCCCTGCGTGCATTAACGTTTGCCTCCTTGATTGCACTTGGGTTGTTTCTTATTAATGGCGGCAACTTCTGGTGGATGGCATTTGTCACCGTGTTGTTTAATTTGTCCTGTGGTCCGGCGATTCCTCTCTCCGATGCAATGACGAATTATTATGCGAAAAATAAATTATTAGATTATGGTCGAACTCGTTTATGGGGTTCAGTCAGCTTTATTGCCGGCTCAACGGTCGTGGGTTACCTAGTGTCAGGCTTTGGCACCGACATGATTGTGTACACTGCGATTGCTGGTATTTTAGCGGCATTATTCTTAGTGATGCGTAATCCAAATCCAATGCCAGTGTCAGTCTCGGAAGAAGACCAAACTCGCCCTGAACTATTGGCCTTACTTCGTGAAGCTCCGGTATTAAAATTTATTATTTTGGTGTCGTTAATTCAAGGTAGCCATGCCGCGTATTACAGTTTCAGCTCTATTTATTGGAAAGCGTCAGGCTATGAAGAAAGTACCATTGGTTATTTGTGGAGCTTAGGTGTCGTCGCTGAAGTGTTGGTGTTTGCTTTTAGTAGACAATTGTTCGCGGGATGGAAAGTCTCGACTTTATTTAAAGTGGCAGCCGTTGGTGTCATGATCCGCTGGGGATTAACGGCGGCAACGACAGAGTTATCGGCATTAATATTAGTTCAAGCACTGCATGGTGTGACCTTTGCGATGGCACATTTGGCCGCCATTCAATACATTCAAAAATTCCCTCAAAACAAAATGATCCCACTACAAGCCTTATATAATGCGATTCCGCTTGGTGCCTTTATTGCCTTAATGACAACATTAAGTGGTTGGGGTTATGAAGTGTGGGGAGCGCATATTTTCTGGGGTATGGCAGTGATGGGTGCCTTTGCCTTAATGATTAAGCTGGATAAAGTAAAAGATAAATAGGTCCTAATCACATTTGTTGGCTTGGATAAAAGCGAAGTAATAATAAAACGTTAGACTGGTGCGACAGAATATTCGTACCACTCTGGCGTTTTTTATGCTCAGAACTGAGAGTGGTATCACCAAGGATGAGTGATGACACAAGGGTGGATCGTCGTGCCAGTTTCGCTGGCTTATTTAGGATTGCTATTTTTAATTGCCTGGTATGGTGATCGTCAAAAAGGGTGGTTATCGCGTTATCGCCCGTGGATTTACAGTCTTTCTATTGCGGTTTACTGCACCTCTTGGACCTTTTATGGCACCGTAGGCCAAGCCACCAGTAACCCGTGGGCTTTCCTTCCTATTTATCTTGCCCCCATTCTTGTTTTTGTTTTTGCATGGCGTTTTTTAGCCCGAATTATTCTGATTGCAAAGCGAGAGCACATTACGTCCATTGCTGATTTTATTGCGGCTCGTTACGGTAAATCTCAAGGTTTAGCTGGTGTGATTACGGTCATTGCGGTGATTGGTATTCTTCCTTATATTGCGTTGCAATTACGAGGGATCACCATGGGGCTCGATCTTGTTGCTCCTAATTTAGCTCAGGATTTAGGCTATCAAGATGGCCACATTTCTTGGTTTGTCAGTGGTGCATTAGCGATTTTTACTATTCTATTTGGTACTCGACATATAGATACCACTGAACATCATCGTGGATTGATGATGGCAGTGGCCTTTGAATCCATTGTTAAGCTTGTTGCCTTTCTTTCGGTTGGTGGGTTCATTTTATATTTGGCGTATTCAGAGCCAACGGTCGATCTGATTACCGTCGCAAAAGACACCTATCAATCGCCTAATCTAATTACCTTATTGTTTCATACGTTATTAACGATGGCGGCGATAATTTGTTTGCCTCGTCAGTTCCACACAACAGTGGTGGAGAATGAACAAGCGCAAGACTTAAGAACTGCACGCTGGGTCTTTCCTCTTTATTTATTATTGATGGGATTATTTGTCTTACCTATCTCATGGGCAGGACAGGCATTGCTCTCTGGTGGTGCTAGTGACTCTTTTGTCATTAGCGTGCCATTGTCTATTGGTGCTGAACACATGGCATTACTTGCTTTTGTTGGAGGGACTTCAGCGGCGAGTGGGATGGTGATCGTCTCGACCATTGCACTTGCGATTATGGTTTCGAACGATTTAGTCTTGCCTTTACTCTTACGTAGAGTAAGAACCACGTCTCGAACCTTTGGGCATTTTTCTAAATTATTAGTGACGATTCGTCGGTTGTTGATAATTCTGTTGTTAGTTGGCGCGTGGGGTTTTTATCAAGCGTTGGATTCAATCGATTCTCTTTCTGTTATTGGGTTATTAGCGTTTGCTGCAATTGCGCAATTTGCACCGGCACTTATTGGTGGTTTGTATTGGCGACAAGGAAATAAAAAAGGAGTCTATGCGGGTTTGGCGATTGGCTTTGTGGTGTGGTTAATCACGCTGATGAGTCAGACGCAAATGTTAGCGGGCAGTGCTGAGAATAATTTTTTATTGTGGATCATTACTCCGCCTAATTGGCTGCAAAATCTGGAAGTTAAAACGTCCGATTGGGGAATGATGTTGAGCTTAAGTTTGAATGCCATGTTGTTCATTTTTGTTTCTTCTGTTACTCGAGCGTCGTTAAGTGAGCGTTTACAAGCCGCGGCTTTTGTTGGTGCTCCCTTGCCTGAAAGTGAGGATGTAAGCGTATACCAAACTCGCGTGACAGTGGCTGAACTTGAAATGTTAGCGTCCCGTTTTGTCGGGCGAAAAAGAGCAAGAAAAGCATTTCGTCAGTTTGCTCAGCAGCATGGTGATGCGTTACTTCCACAGCAACAAGCCAGCTCTCAATTGATTCGTCATACAGAGAGAGTGCTCGCCGGAGTATTTGGTGCCTCTTCTTCTCGCTTGGTACTGACGTCTGCTTTGCAGGGACGAAATATGCAACTTGAAGAGGTCGCAACCATTGTTGATGAGGCTTCTGAACTTTATGATTTTAGTCGTGGGTTATTGCAAGGAGCGATCGAACACATAAGCCAAGGCATTGCTGTGGTTGATAAGCAGATGAAGCTAGTGGCATGGAATCAACGCTATTTAGAGTTATTTACGTTTCCAGCAGGACTTATTCAAGTCGGGCGTCCGATAGCGGATGTTATCCGACATAATGCAGAGCAAGGGCTTTGTGGGCCGGGTGATCCTGAAGTGCATGTTAAGCGACGAGTTGAGCATTTAGAGCGAGGCACTCGACACGTTTCTTCTCGAATTCGAGCAGATGGACAGGTTATTGAAGTGCAAGGTAACCCGATGCCAAACGGTGGTTTTGTGATGAGCTTTACCGACATCACGGTATTTAGACAGGCAGAAAAAGCCCTAAAAGAAACCAATGAAAGCCTAGAATTTCGAGTGCATGAACGAACCAAAGAATTAGAAAAATTGAATCAGAGATTGGTGGGCGCTACCCAAAGTGCAGAAAAAGCCTCGCACTCAAAAACACGATTATTAGCGGCGGTGAGTCATGATTTAATGCAGCCCTTGAATGCCGCCCGCTTGTTTGCGTCTTCATTAAGTGAAGTGGCTAAAGATGGTGAGACAAAGAAAATATCAGGGCATATTGAAAGTGCATTAGGGGCGGCAGAAGAGTTAATAGGTGATTTATTGGATATTTCTCGTTTAGAAGCGGGTAAGTTAGAAACCAATGTTCACGGCTTTTCACTCCACCATATGCTCTCTAATTTAGAGGCTGAATTTGGTGCTCTAGCGAAACAACAAGGGATTGATTTTTCGGTGATTCATTCTGATGTGGTGGTGGAATCCGATCCAAAATTATTACGTCGAGTATTACAGAATTTCTTAACCAACGCCTTTCGATATAACCCCGAAGGCAAAGTGGTACTGGGTGCCAGAAGAATCGAAGGTAAAATTCGTCTGGATGTATGGGACAGTGGTATTGGTATTCCAGAAGAAAAACAACAAGCCATTTTTGAAGAGTTTACTCGTGTCGATCAAAGCAGAGCTGATCAAGGATTAGGATTAGGGTTAGCGATTGCGAGAGGGATCTCTCATGTGCTCGGGCATACTATTTCTCTGCGTTCATGGGTGAATAACGGCTCTGTATTTTCTGTCACATTGGATCGTGGTGTGGTGCTTGAAAGCGATGCGCCTACCATAACCCAAAAGCCTGAATTGCCATTAAGTTCGGTTCGTGTGTTGTGTGTGGATAATGAACCCGATATTTTGATTGGTATGGAATCGCTACTTGAACGTTGGGGTTGTGAAGTCAAAACGGCGACAGATTTAATGGGAAGTTTACGTTGTTTAGAAGACGATTGGGTACCCGATGTCATCTTCTCAGATTACCGATTGGATAACGACAGAACGGGCTTAGAAGTATTACAACAATGCCGCTTACGTTTAGGTAATAACTTTGAAGGGGTGATGATCAGCGCAGATAAAACTGAGGATTTACTAGAAAGTATTAAAAGTAATGGTTTTGGTTTTATTGCAAAGCCAGTCAAACCGTTAAAATTAAGGTCTGTGTTAAATCGCCACACTACCTCAGTGGTTTAGGACTAATCATAAAAGAAGGGAGCTAGCATAACTAACTCCCTTTTCATATCAGCCAAATTATTTTTCTGACGTTATTAAACTGAACATTATCAGATTAATGATCCTGAGCTTCACCGGCACCTTTAGGATAACGAATCGACTCAACCAGATCTTGAACATCTTGTGGTACTTCAGCGGTTACTTTATTCACTGCAATCGAGACAATGAAGTTCAGACACATACCTAGCGTACCGATCCCTTCAGGGCTGATACCAAACCACCAGTTATCAGGTGTGCTTGCTGCAGGGTTAATGAATTTAAAGTAAACGATATAAGCGGTAGTGAATGCGACACCTGAAACCATACCTGCAATCGCCCCTTCTTTATTCATCTTCTTATAGAAAATACCTAAGATAATAGCAGGGAAGAAGGACGCTGCGGCTAAACCGAAGGAAAACGCGACCACCTGTGCTACAAAGCCCGGAGGATTAATCCCTAAGTAACCAGCACCAACGATGGCAACAACCGCAGCAAGTCGGGCTGCGAGCAATTCCTGCTTATCTGTCATATTTGGCTTAAAGCCTTTTTTCAATAAATCATGAGAGATAGAGGTCGATATTACCAGTAGCAGACCTGCAGCGGTTGATAATGCAGCGGCTAAGCCACCGGCAGCCAACAATGCAACAACCCAGTTTGGTAAATTTGCTAGTTCAGGTGATGCTAGAACGATGATATCTCGGTTGATGTCCATTTCATTACGTTCATCACCAGAATAGAACATCTTGCCATCGCCATTTTTATCTTCCCAACCGACTAGACCCGTGTCTTCCCAGTTTTTATACCAACTCGGTGCATCAGCAGCTGCAACCCCTTGGTTGTCGGTTCCATTAATGGTTTCAATCATATTTACACGAGCAAACGCGGCAACCGCAGGTGCTGTGGTGTATAGGAATGAGATAAACAGTAATGCCCAACCCGCAGAGATACGTGCATCTTTAACACGAGGAACCGTGAAGAAGCGAATAATTACGTGAGGAAGACCGGCAGTACCAACCATAAGAGCAGCACAGATAAAGAACACATCAACCATGCTCTTAGAGCCATCGGTATAAGGTGTAAATCCTAATTCAGTGGTTAATCCATCCAATTTATCCAATAAGTAGACTTCGGAACCGGTAACAGTAGACCCCATACCAATTTGAGGAAATACATTACCCGTCATCATGATTGAGGTGAAAACCGCAGGAACAAGGAAGGCGAAAATGAGGACACAGAATTGAGCAACCTGCGTATAAGTGATGCCTTTCATGCCACCTAGTACCGCATAGAAAAATACGATACCCATACCAATGATGATGCCGACGTTGATATCAACTTCTAGGAACCGAGAGAACACCACGCCAACACCACGCATTTGTCCTGCCACATACGTGAAAGAGACAAAGATGGCACAGAACACCGCAACCATACGAGCGGTTCGTGAGTAATAACGCTCGCCAATAAAATCTGGCACCGTAAACTTACCAAATTTACGTAAATAAGGCGCAAGACATAAAGCCAATAAAACATAGCCGCCAGTCCAACCCATTAAATAAACAGTCCCATCATAACCAACAAAAGAAATGATACCTGCCATTGAAATAAACGATGCTGCCGACATCCAGTCAGCGGCGGTTGCCATGCCATTGGCAATAGGGTGAACCCCTCCGCCTGCCACATAGAATTCACTGGTTGATCCTGCTCTTGCCCATATCGCAATACCGATATAAAGGGTGAAAGTGATACCTACTAATATAAACGTCCAAGTTTGGATATCCATGCTAATTCCTCTAGTCTTCTTGTACGTTGTATTTTTTATCCAGTGAGTTCATGCGAACCACATAGATAAAGATCAGGGCAACAAAGGTATAAATTGAACCTTGTTGTGCAAACCAGAAGCCCAATTTAAAGCCCCCAATTTGAATCGTATCCAGAGCATCGACAAATAAAATGCCTGCACCAAATGAGACAGCAAACCAGACGAAGAGTAGTCCACCCATTATCCTTAGATTTTCCTTCCAATAGGCTTGTGCTTGTTCTTTTGTTTCGAACGCCATAGCCGGCTCCTTTTTAATGTTAATAATATGTAACCAAAAAGAGATTAGCAGCGAGAAGAAAAGAAAACAGTGCAACTTTAGTCGAGCAGATAAAGAAAAACGCCCAAAATATGAGTTTTG
>SAMEA5043647__coassemble_76_pt1 | contig 21468 bp, 16 predicted proteins | sample SAMEA5043647__metabat2_low_PE_001 | metagenome-assembled genome bin SAMEA5043647 (sample SAMEA5043647) | Gadus morhua | reverse complement strand
ATAAAATATAACCATGAAAAATGAATATTGTGGTCTTATTCACTTAATAATATATTTTGTTGTCTCTGTTATATGAAAATAATAAATTGTTATTTATAATTTAAATATTGAATGCAAAGATCATAAAACTGCTGTGCTTGTGGAGAAATAGTTCTGTCAGCGAGTTGAAATATACCAATTTGTCGCTCTAATGGAGGATCGATAAGAGGGATCCACACTAAACGAGTCTCATTGGTTGGGAAGGCTAATTTTGGAAGTGTGGTTATTCCTATTCCTAATTCTAATATTGAAAATAAGGAGGTAATGTTTTCAACAGAATATAAAGCTTGCTCACTGAGTACTCGAGCTGGTGTTGAGTTAAGCAATGTACAAGTTCCGTTTCTAATGAAAGTTTGTTTAAGTAATGTTTTCCATTCGATCCCTTCAGGATGAGTGGCGATAGGATTGTCTTTTAAGCAGACAACACCAATAGGATCGCTTATCAACGGGGTAAAGTGAATGGCTTTTTCTTCCAATTGTGAATAATTTCCTAGCGCTAAATCGACCTCTCCTGACAGTAAGCGAGCTTCTACACCTGCGGCATTGTCATCAATTAGGCTGACTTCTACGTTAGGGTATTTTTCACTGAATGCGCCTAGCACACTCGGGATTAATTTTGCGGCAACAGAAGGAACACTGGCAATCCGAACGCGTCCTTGTTGTCCTGCGGCATCCGCACGTAAATCATTAGTGAGTCGCTCATAGACGTCTAAAAACTGAGTTATTTTTGGAAAGCAAATTTCACCAAAAGGCGTTAGTTTTGATTTGTTTCCGGCTTCAAATAAAGGTTGTTCTAAAATTCGTTCGAGTTCTTTAATTGAGGTTGATAGTGCGGCTTGCGATCGATTTGCACGGCCAGAGGCGGCACGAAACCCGCCTTCTTCTACGACTAAAGTAAAATGTTTTAATTGTTGTAATTTAATGCTCATTTTATCGACCGCCTTGTTAGCCCTTTATTTATCGAACTCTCACTAGAGTGATAAGTTTTTCTTATCGAACGTAATAAATTTACCGTTAGATTTATCATCTGTCAATGTGCAATATTTAACCGTATTGAAACATTGTGATTACATGACGAATGAGAGCGTGAGACTAAAATGAAAAAGCATTCAGTAAAAACCGATTTATTTGCCTCTAAAGCGCCTCTTGAGTGGGCAATTGTTAACAACGGCACGCTATATACGGCTCAAATTCCGATTGATCAATCAGGCGCGGTCGTTGAGGGAGGGATTGAAGCTCAAACTCACCAAACGTTTAAAAACTTAGTACACACTTTGGAATGTGCAGGAGAGTCGTTAGATTCTGTACTTCAAGTACTGATTTATGTGACTGACAGAGCGTACTTAGCAACCGTAAATAAAGTGTACGCAGAATACTTTAATGCCCCTTATCCAAACCGTGCAGCAATGATTGTTGCGGGGTTAGCTCGCGAAGAAATGTTGGTTGAATTTGTTGTGTATGCAGCGGTTGAACCAAAATAGCGGGAAAGTAGTTTTGATTAAATTTGTATAAACATCATTTATTGCCAGACTTAAAGGCAGTGGATCTCAGAGACAAGGAAAGTAGCATGACAGTTCAAGCACAAAATATCTCAGCAGAAAAATCGTTGTACATCGGCGGAGAATGGCAATCAGGCATCAGTACGATTGCGAACATTAACCCATCAGATATTAGCCAACATTTAGGTCATTTTGCTCAAGCCAGTGAAAGCCAAGTTCAAGATGCGATTTCAGCGGCCAAAAAAGCACAGCCTGAGTGGGAAAGAACACCACTAGAGCGTAAGCAAGCCGTATTACAAGCGATTGGTGATGAGTTAATTGCACGTTGTGATGAATTAGGCCGTTTACTTTCGAGTGAAGAAGGTAAGCCTTTTATGGAAGGTCGTGGTGAGATTTATCGTGCGGGTCAGTTCTTCCAATATTTTGCTGCTGAAGTGTTACGTCAAATCGGAGACAGTGCTGATTCTGTAAGACCAGGTGTTTCTGTTGAAGTGACGCGTGAAGCCGTTGGGGTGATTGCGGTTATTTCGCCTTGGAATTTCCCAACAGCAACCGCAGCTTGGAAAATTGCACCAGCATTGGCGTTTGGTAATAGCGTCATTTGGAAGCCTGCAAATCTAACGCCTGCAAGTGCCGTGGCATTAACTGAAATTATTCACCGCCAAGGTTTACCAGAAGGGACGTTCAATCTGGTGCTAGGCAATGGTTCTCAAGTTGGTAATGCACTGATTAACTCAAAAGAGATAAACGGTGTGAGCTTTACAGGCTCTGTTGATACTGGTCGTAAAGTAGCAACAGCAACCGCTCCAAACTTTGTGCGTTGTCAGCTAGAAATGGGCAGTAAAAATGCACTCGTTATTGCAGATGATGCTGATATTAACATTGCGGTTGAAGCCACTATTGCGGGTTCATTCTCTGGTGCGGGTCAAAAATGTACCGCGTCATCTCGTTTGGTTGTTATGGATGGCATTCATGATGCGTACGTTGAAGCGTTAATCAAACGAATGAGCCAACTTAAAGTGGGGCATGCATTGGAAGAAGGCGTATTCATGGGACCGGTAGTTGATGGTAATCAACTGGATGCGAACTTTGGTTGGATGGAAAACGCACGTCAAAGTGGCGCAGAATTGGCGTTTGGTGGTGAGCGTTTAAGTCTTGAGCATGAAGGCTATTACATGTCTCCAACGCTGTTTATTAATACCAATAATAAATGGGAAGTGAACCAAGAAGAAGTGTTTGCACCAATGGCAAGTGTGATCCGAGTGGCTGATTTAGAAGAGGCTATCGCAACCACCAATGACACGCGTTTTGGGTTAACTGGCGGTATTATCACACAAAGTTTACGTACCAGTTCGTTGTTTAAACAACAAGCTCAAACAGGGTGTGTCATGGTCAACTTACCAACCGCAGGTACGGATTATCATGTTCCATTTGGTGGTCGTAAAGAATCAAGCTTTGGCCCTCGAGAGCAAGGTCAATACGCAAAAGAATTTTATACCGTAGTGAAAACCGCTTATCAACGTCCTTATTAAAATGGATGGAAAATCTACTCAACTAGATGAAACCGAAATGAAATAAGGAGCGTGTTATGTATCAACAACGGATTGTTATCGATGGTTTGCAATACTGCAATTGGGATAGAGAGTATTTTCAGACTCTAAAAGCCAGTGGCATTACAGCGGTTCACGCCACCATGGTGTACCACGAAAACGCACGAGAAACGTTGAGTCGTTTTGCTGAGTGGAACTTACGCTTTGAGCAAAATGCCGATCTTATAATGCCTGTCTATTCAATGGCGGATATTGAATTGGCGAAAGCGGAAGGCAAGGTGGGTATTTTCTTTGGTGCGCAAAACTGCTCTCCGATTGATGATGAAATTGGCTTAGTTGAAGTCATGCGTCAACAAGGGTTGCTCATCATGCAATTGACCTATAACAACCAAAGTCTACTCGCGACGGGATGTTATGAAAAAAATGATACTGGTATTACTCGTTTTGGTCAGCAAGTGATTGAAGAGATGAACCGCGTAGGGATGATCGTCGATATGTCTCACAGTGCAGAGCGTTCAACGCTTGAAGCAATTGATTTATCGTCACGCCCTATTTGTATTAGTCATGCCAATCCTTCTTTTGCTCATGATGCATTACGTAATAAATCAGACACGGTAATTAAAGCATTAGCAGAACGTGGTGGACTACTTGGTTTTAGTTTATATCCATTTCATTTGCCAAATGGCAGTCAATGTAGCCTAGATGATTTTTGCCAAATGGTAGCAACAACTGCCGATATGGTCGGAATAGAACATTTAGGTATTGGCAGTGATTTGTGCTTAAACCAACCACAAGAAGTGTTGGAATGGATGCGTAATGGTCGTTGGTCAAAAGCGATGAATTATGGAGAGGGGTCCGCCAGTAATTCAGGATGGCCCGATGCACTCCCATGGTTTTGTGGCAGTGCAGGAATGGAAAATATCTACAACGGATTAATGCGTCATGGATTCAGTGAATCTGAGGCCGGAAAAGTACTGGGTGAAAACTGGTTTAACTTTTTAAAGCAAGGACTAGAGCCTATTTCGTAAAACGAAACCCATACATGGAGCACCTACTCAATACAACAATAATAGGGTAGGTAGCAAGCACACCTTTGCAGCTGCAAATTGAATACTGGAGCCAGAGTATGTCTGATGTAACCGATAACATGAAAAGTTCAAGCAAGAATTCGTCAATAAAAGAGAATGAATCCACGGCAGAAAAACTGGGGCTCGATAACCCCGCTTTATGGTATAGCGGTGGTTTTATCGCTTTATTTGTCTCACTTGCGTTAGTGAATGCTGAATTACTGTCGACCATTGTTAATAGTGGATTTGCATGGGCTGTGAGTGTCTTTGGTCCTTATTGGCAAATCTTATTATTACTGACATTCCTTATTGGTTTAGGGTTGGCAGCAGGACGTACTGGTCGAGTTATTTTGGGGGGAATAGATAAACCTGAAATGGACGGATTCCGCTGGATGGCGATCATCTTTTGTACTTTATTAGCGGGTGGAGGCGTATTTTTGGCCGCGGCTGAGCCGATAGCTCATTTTGTTAGTGCACCACCATTATATGGCGCGCAAGAGAACGTACAGCAAGCGGCGGTTAATGCGTTATCACAATCTTTTATGCATTGGGGATTCTTAGCATGGGCAATCGTGGGGAGCTTAACGTCCATTGTTGTTATGCATCTTCATTATGACAAAGGGTTACCGCTTAAACCGAGAATTTTACTTTATCCTCTCTTTGGTAAACGCGTACTGACTGGCCACACAGGTGCATTGATTGATGCGTGTTGTATTGTCGCGGTTGCGGCAGGGACAATTGGTCCGATTGGTTTCTTAGGTCTACAGGTGAGCTATGCGTTAAACGCTCTGTTTGATATACCAGATGGTTTTACCACACAGCTCATCATCATATTATTCGCTATTGCTCTATACACGATTTCTGCGTTAAGTGGTTTGAATCGTGGTATGCAAATGCTTAGCCGTTATAACGTTATTTTAGCGTCAGCATTGATGATTTATGTGCTTGTTTTTGGTCCAACTAACTTTATCGTCAATGGCTACATCCAAGGGGTGGGCAGCATGATTGATAATTTCATTCCGATGGCAACCTATCGTGGTGATGAAGGCTGGTTAAGTTGGTGGACGGTATTTTTCTGGGGATGGTTCTTAGGGTACGGACCAATGATGGCGATCTTTATTGCTCGCATATCACGCGGCCGCAGTATTCGCCAATTGATCTCTACCATTAGTATTATTGCACCGCTTGTGACGTGCTTTTGGTTCACGATAGTTGGTGGCTCAGGGTTGGCTTTTGAAATTGCAAATCCAGGCAGTGTGAGCTCGGCTTTTGAAGGGTTTAACTTACCGGGGGCTTTATTGGCCGTGACCTCTCAATTGCCAATGCCAATGGTAACGTCAATCCTATTTCTAATTTTAACCACCATCTTTATTGTGACCACGGGGGACTCGATGACATACACCATCAGTGTGGTTATCAGTGGAGAAACAGAGCCAAATGCCATTATCAGAACCTTTTGGGGCGTGATGATGGGGGTAACGGCATTAATCCTTATCTCTCTTGGATCTGGAGGTATATCAGCATTGCAATCCTTCATTGTCATTACCGCTGTTCCTGTCTCTTTAATCTTGTTGCCCTCACTTTGGGATGCACCACGGATCGCCATTAAGATGGCAAAAGAACAAGGGTTGTAAACCCATCCAATAACGTGAAGCAAGAGCGGTGTTTGCCGCTCAACTTGGCTCTAATAATGAACTAAATTCTAATAAAAGAGCCCCTATAAATACACCTATAATTAGAAATGGTGGTGAGCAACATGGATGCACATCGTTCAACGTACGCTGAAACTCATCTGCGTAAACCTGAAATTGTAATGGCGCCGGAAAGACTGGGTGCAATGCACCAAAATAGAATCAGTTTTGTTCGTAGCTTAATACGCAAAATGGCACAGCAAGAGTGGCAAGTCACTAAGCATGAATGGCAATTATCACCACAAGGTTTTGGTCATGTTATTTATAAATTAGTGACACCGAATGATACGTATCATTTGGTTGTTTTTTGTGACGAAATTGCAGATGAAGAACGTAATGATCGTGTTATTGCTGAAAAGTGGGACGTAACGTTTGCTTTGGTTCTTGGGGAGGTAAATGTCGATTTATTAAGCCAATTAAGAGCCAATGTTCCATTGCAAGAAGCGGGTAGAAACTCAAATAATGTCTTGGTGTTAGCAAGAGCAAATAAAAGTGTTCGAGTGTTTGATCATCTTGTCTCTCATTTATCTAGAGGCGAACAACCCAATCAAAAAGAGCTTGCCGAGGTGGGGTATATTTTAAGAACGACCGCGGTGTATGGTAATGGTAAATTTGGTATTGCAGACTTTAAATTGTTAGAAAACAATGCCGATTTTAATCAATCTTTTAGCGCTCAAATGTGTGCTGTTTATTTATTACGTCAGTTCAGTTTGGACTGGGTTCATTATTTAGCGACAGAGCAAGGGGGAGTGAATGCCGTTACTCTCGATCGTGAATTGCAACGCTATCTTGGTGTTGGTAATGCGACAGGGTTAGGGATGGCTCCTTATTTAATTAACCATCCTTGCATTGTTGATCAGTGGATGTTCGCACGAGAAATGGCGTTATCTGCGGTACTTAATGCGCCTGTAATACGAGAGAGAAAAGAGCCATTACAAACGTTATTGCACAAAGGCGTAAGACATTTACAGCAAGTGATCACGATTAATGAACACCAAGATGCGCTAAATCATCGTGCGGTTTCTGAGCTTAACGAATTGATTGCCAGTTTAGATAACATCGTGGCGAAAAGTTCGACTTGGGAAGACGTCGTTACCCATTCAAATGGTATGAGTTTAGAAGCTCAAGAAATGTTGCTCTCTTGTTTGATGGAAATCTATCCTGAATTAGTTGATCGCTTTGAAGAACAAATGAACGGCAATGAAAATCTATCTTTACCTAGTGGAAAAAAGATTCAAGACTTAATCACGACCTTAGAAGCGTGCTATCAGTGGGCAATTAAAACGGACTTCACTAAACCTGAAAATAATTATTGGTTTTGGTATCGCTCACAAGATAAAGAAGAACCGCGTCTTGGGGTTCGAGGTGAAGAGAAAGGCGAAGACAGAGAATTGCCTCTTGATATTAGCCGTCAAGTGTATCGTCTTTATCACGCATTATTGAAATGTGAGGCATCAATGTCTTTAGCAGAGTTCTTAGTGGAGCATCCTCAATATCGCGCAATAAGCCGCAGAGTATGGACATTAGGACATAAAGCGTTAGGTGATATTCAAATGAATGTACTACATAAGTCGTCTTTACCAATGCATTTATTACGTTGTAAATTAGCAGTCTTTGGTGCAACGAAGTTTGATCCACGATCCGATCGCTGGGTTCGAGTTACTTTTTTTCAAGGCGCGCCCTTGTTAGATGAAGTTCATGATGGGGAATGGTTATTCCCGTTATTGCCAAACGCAGGAGAAGGCCAATGATCGTGTCACACAATGAATTAGTAGCGGTAACTAATAAGGCATTCTTAGGCATGCGCCGAACGTGCGGAGAAGCCGATGTTATTGCCAATATGGTGGCAGATCTGCAAATGGTTGGGTTGAATGGCGTCAGACATTTTAATAATGCGACCAAATTTTTAACGGTTGAGGAGGATTGTCCTGTCGAAATAACCATGACCAAATCAGGTAATTTAGTGGTGGATTTACACGGTTGCAGTGTGGCTTGCCATTTACCTGTGATTGTTGATTACGCGGTTGAAAAAATGGTGAAACGTAAACGCTTAAGCATCACATTAACCAAATGTCATAACCGTTGGCTCGCCTACAGTGAGTTGGTGAAGTTGGCAGCAAAAGGCATCGCTTGTAAAGCCGAGTGGGAAAATGGCACTAGCCCTAAACGGACCTTGTATGTTTTAAATCGAGGGTGTGTATCACCTGAATTGTTTTTGTCAGATGACGTTGAGCTCAACAGTGGAAAATTAAATGACATGACCATTGAATTATCAGTACGAGATTTTGATGTGGCTGCTTTATCTGAAGGGTACAGCATTCATATTAATTCGGCTGAGCTGAATGGATCACAAGAAAATGCATGGAGTCATGGCATTCAGGTTGATGATGCTGATTGGGAAAGTTTGAAAAAAACAGCGACCGCTATTTTAGTCGAAAACAGTGAGCAATCGTTAAAAGGTGCGGGAGAGCTAGCCTGAAACCATACATAGTTAACGATTAAGATGACAACGCTCATGGTGAAAACGATGGGCGTTTTTTATACTATTGACTCAGTAGTAAAATGAATGCAAAGTACTTTAAGTACAATATTGCGTTAAGTCTTAATTAAAGAGCAAAAGGGTATGGTGATTTATATGAATAAATTAGATAAAAACAGCATGGTTTCAGATGAAGAAACCATAAAAACGTTGCCTACTCAACTTGCTCAGTCAAACGATTCGATAAATACATGGGATCAGCTGACCGATGAGCAACAACAAGATATTTTGGCTCACTTAACCGAAGTACCTTTTCAATAATCCTCGGCGTTAACTTCTTTTTCTGATTGTCGATACATTACCGCTTTAACGTTTATGTAGGGCACTTTTATTTTAATAGTGCCAAACACTTTTTCGCTCTCCCTTCCATGAGAGTTCTGCAAACTGTTAACTTGATTGCATTCTCACTAGCCTTCATTGTGATTCTCTATTTATTGAGCTAACTTAATAAAACTATTATAAAAAATAATGATAAGCAGCGGAGTCTGCGCCTTGGACATGGAGTACTAGTCACGGATGATATCTTATTTATTTAGACGGCTTTTATTGGTTGTCCCTACTTTCATCGGTATTACCTTACTCATTTTTGCGCTAACCCGATTTGTGCCTGGTGGACCAGTAGAAAGAATGCTGCTGAGTTTACAAATGCAAGGGAGTTCTGAAACTGGGGGAACCAGCAGCGTTACTGATGGAAATAATGCATTATCTGAAGAGCAAATCGCAGAACTTAACGCCTTTTATGGATTAGATAAGCCCGTGTTTGAAGCTTATTATGATTGGTTAACAAAATTGGTCGTTCTTGATCTCGGTGAATCCACCCGCTATTACGAACCCGTATGGGACATGATCTCTGAACGATTACCCGTGTCTTTATTTTATGGAGGAATGACCTTTTTACTCAGTTACCTTATTTCAATTCCTCTGGGTTACTTTAAAGCCTTAAAGCACGGTTCCATCCTCGATTCTATGTCCTCTGTCGCTATTTTTGCTGGCTTCGCTTTGCCCGGTTATGTCATTGGGGTTTTCTTAATTAGTTTATTTAGTTATCAAATGGAGTGGTTCCCGATGGGGGGATTTGTCAGTGATGATTTTGATGACTACGGTGCGATAGAACAAATAAAAGACATTATGTGGCATGCGGTTTTGCCTCTGTTTTGTTATCTGATTGGTGATTTTGCATTGCTTACAATGACGATGAAAAACAATTTGATGGAAAATTTGGCGGCCGATTATGTAAGAACGGCCATTGCAAAAGGGTTGCCATTTAAAACGGCCGTACGTAAACACGCATTAAGAAACAGTCTAATTCCGGTCGCGAGTCATTTTGGTAATTCGTTGATGTTTTTTATGACGGGATCATTTTTGATTGAGGTGATATTTAATATTGATGGTATTGGGTTGCTGGGTTATGAAGCGATCATGGAGCGAGATTACCCGGTTGTGATGGGGTTGTTCGCTATTAACGCAATGATGCTGATGATAGGGAATATTTTATCTGATGTGTGTGTGGCGGTGGTTGATCCTCGCGTTAAGTTTGGAGCCTAACTATGTCGTCTATCTTAAAAGTAAGTCCATTAACGCAGAAAAAAATACAGCGCTTTAAAGCGATAAAACGCAGTTATTGGTCTTTCATTATTCTGCTCTTATTGCTCGTGTTGTCGATCTTTGCTGAAGTCTTTGTAAACAGTCGAGCTTTACTGGTGAGTTACCAAGGTGAGTGGCACTTTCCAACGTACGGTGATGTTAAATCAGGCGAAATGTTTGGATTAGATTATGTCCATGAAACGAATTATCGAGACTTAAAAGCTGAATTTAAAGAACAAGATAATGGTGATTTTGTTGTTATGCCGATTGTGCCTTGGAATCCTTATGAACAAGATTTCTCAGGGGATTTTCCGCCTACCGCGCCTAGTGTTGAAGCGCAGCATTATTTGGGTACCGATACCATTGGGCGAGATATTGTATCGCGGTTAGTTTATGGCTTTAGGATTGCGATAGGCTTTGCGCTTATTACTTTAGTCATTTCATATGCGATAGGTGTATCGGTTGGCTGTGCAATGGGGTTCTTTGGGGGCAAGTTTGATCTGTTTTTTCAGCGCTTTATTGAAATATGGTCAATGGTGCCTTTTTTATACGTCATCATGATCCTTGTTTCCATAATGAAACCTAGCTTCATGCTATTCACACTAATTAATGTCATGTTTGGGTGGATGGGGATGACATGGTACATGCGAACAATGACCTATAAAGAGAAATCTCGTGAGTACGTTATGGCTGCGAAAGCGTTAGGGGCTTCAAATTCACGAATTTTATTTCATCACATTTTACCCAATACGATGGTGATGATAGTGACATTAGCACCATTTACGATTGTGGCTAATATTACCGCGCTAACCGCTTTGGATTATTTAGGATTAGGGCTTATGCCACCCACACCGAGTTGGGGGGAATTATTACAGCAAGGTAAATCCAATTTAGATTCTCCTTGGATAGCAAGTTCGGTCGTGACTGCTATTGTTACAGTATTGATTATGGTGACTTTTATTGGTGAGGGAATACGAGAAGCTTTTGATCCTAAAAAACACACGCGTTATGTGTAAGCCAAAAAGAATAAATAATAGGAAGGAATCTATGACAATAAAAAATAAAATGACGTTATTTTCGGCATCTGCAGCGTTATTTAGCGTCGGACTTTTTTCTGCTGAATTACCGACAAATTTAGAATGGAAAACGAATGATTTAGCGCCGACGTTTGCTTCACCAGAGGCCGTGTTTGGTGGCACTTATCGTACGTATTCGTTGAGTTTTCCGCAGACATTTCGCTCGGTTGGTCCCGATTCAAATGGTGCTTTTCGTTCTTGGATTGTAGAGGCCAATTTACCGCCGTTAATTCAACACCCAAATACGGGTGAGTGGCTGCCTGGCTTGGCGACATCGTGGGCGTTTGGTGACGATAATAAAACGATGTATTTCAAATTAAATCCAAAAGCAACATGGAGTGATGGAAAGCCGGTAACCGCGGATGATTACCAATTCATGCTAACGTTAATGCGCTCAAAAGACATTGTCGCGCCGTGGTATAACGATTTTTTTACCAATGAAATCGCCGATGTTATTTCTTATGACGCTCATACTATTGGGGTTGTTTCAGCCAAAGAACGTAATCGTGATGAGTTGATTCAATATACTAATTTAATGCCCCGTCCAGCGCATTTCTATGGCAAACCAAAACTCGATGAAAACAACGATGGTATTGACGATAAATTTGTTCGTAAATATAACTTTAAACCAGAACCGGTTACAGGACCTTATTACATCGATAAAATCAAAAAAGGAAAAAATATTGTTTTTAAACATGTGGGTGAAGATTGGTGGGGCTATGAAAATAAATACAATCAGAATCGCTACAACGTAGAGAAAATCAATATCAAAGTGATCCGTGATGATGACATAGCATTAAAGCATTTTGAAAAAGGAAATTTAGATTCTTTTACGTTACTTCGTCCCGATTTATGGCATGAGAAATCGAACGGTAAAAACTATCAAAATGGGTATATTCAGAAGGCTTGGGTATATAACCAAGCCCCTGTTGGTGCGGGTGGGTTATGGCTAAACACAGCAAAACCGATGCTGAATGACATGAACATTCGTAAAGGCATTATGTATGCCACCGATTTTGACATGATGATCGCCAAAGTGTTGAGAGGGGACTATTCACGTAAACCCAATGGGATGGGATTTGGTCATATTGGCTACGATAATACCACCATCAATGCACCTACATTTGATGCGAAAAAAGCCATCGAATATTTTGAGAAAGCCGGATTTGAAAAAATAGGCCCTGATGGCATTCGAATAAACGCCAAGGGTGAACGACTCAGTTTCGCCATCACGTATTCCGCTCAAGCTCATACTCCTCGAATTGCGGTATTACGTGAACAAGCCAAGCTTGCTGGAGTCGATTTTGAGTTAAACCTGATCGATGGTTCAAGCATGTTTAAATACGTACTTGAGAAGAAGCACGACATTTCTTTTCATAATATGGGAACCAGTGAGATCCCTGCGTATTGGGAATATTTTCATTCAGACAATGCAAATAAACCGCAAACCAATCATTTTACTAATTTTACGTCACCTGAACTGGATACCTTAATCGATTCATTTAAAAACGAATTTGATATTGATAAAAAACAGGCATTGTCTCGCGAAATTCAACAAGCGATTGCAGATGCTAATGTTATTGTTCCCGGTTATATGGTGCCTTACGCTCGTTCTGGTTATTGGCGTTGGATGAAGTTACCCGAAAAAATGGCAACCAAACAAACGGGTTATTTATTCCATGGTTGGGGTTTTTCTCAAACCTTCAGTACGTTCTGGATTGATGCATCGATAAAAAAGGAAACCAAAGCGGCGATGAAATCAGGTAAGGCATTTGAGCCCGTTATTATTGTTGATGAAACCTATAAATTATAACTATAAAAATAGTGAAGATGCGCATGGATAGACAAATCATATTGTCAGTGGAAAATGTGATCACTGAATTTGAAACCGATGAAGGGATCATTCGAGTACTTGATGGTGTCAGTTTTGATGTCCCTAAAGGGAAAACCATTGGCATTGTTGGGGAATCAGGTTGTGGAAAAAGCGTAACAGCATTGTCTATTATGGGCTTATTGCCTAAGCCTTACGGCAATGTCGTATCTGGACAGATTTTATATGGTAATACAAATTTAGTTCAACTTAGTCCAAGTCAATTATATGAAATGCGTGGCAATCACATTTCGATGATTTTTCAAGATCCAATGACGGCACTAAACCCGGTACATACGATTGGGAAACAACTCAATGAAGTGTTGGAATTGCATCGCTCTGATTTAAACAAAAAACAGCGTTTAGCGTATTCTATCGAAATGCTTGAAAAAGTAGGTATGCCATCTCCTGAATCTCGCTTACATGAATACCCTCATAGTTTATCAGGGGGGATGAGGCAGCGAGTGATGATCGCAATCGCATTAGCGTGTGAGCCAGATATATTGATTTGTGATGAGCCAACGACGGCACTTGATGTCACGATTCAAGCGCAAATTTTAACGTTGATGAAAAAACTGCAAGACGAGACGGGAATGTCGATCATTTTTATTACTCATGATCTTGGTGTTGTGGCTGAAATCTGTGACGAAGTGGTGGTGATGTACGCTGGTCGAGTGGCTGAGCAAGCTGACATTTTTGAGTTATTTGATAATCCTCTGCATCCTTATACTCAAGGATTAATGTCCTCAATGCCAAGCTTAAGTTTACAACCTAAAACAGAGCTTGAAACCATTCAGGGTACCGTACCATCATTAAATGAAATGCCTCAAGGGTGTCGCTTCTCTACTCGTTGTAAATTCAAACAAGACCAATGTGATTTAGTGGTTCCTGAATTGACTCAGATTTCACCGTTGCATAATGTGAGCTGTCACTTTTCTGGTCAGTTGATTGAGAATAAATCAGAGGGGACATTATGACGGAGTTATTAAGAATTGAGGGGTTAAAACAACATTTCATTTCAGGTAAAGGTGTATTTAATAAAGGATACATTGTACATGCTGTGGATGGCGTATCTCTGAGTGTTAATGAAGGTGAGACGTTAGGATTAGTTGGGGAGTCTGGATGTGGAAAAAGCACACTAGGGCGCAGTTTGCTGAAGTTGTTTGAACCAACGGCTGGTAACATTTTTTTTGAAGGAGAAGACATTACTGATCTTGGAAATAAAGCAATGCGATCTCTGCGTCAAGACATGCAGATTATCTTTCAAGATCCTACAGAATCGTTAAACCCAAGGCATACTATTGAAATGATTTTAGAAGAACCTTTCATTATTCACGGTATAGGGACAGCGAAAGAGCGCAAAGAGTGGGTAAAGGATCTGTTAGTTAAAGTGGGATTATCACCCAGTGCGATTACTCGTTATCCACATGAGTTTTCTGGGGGACAAAAACAACGAATTGGTATTGCGAGAGCCATTGCTTTAAAACCAAAATTGATAGTGTGTGATGAGTCGGTATCGGCATTGGATGTATCAGTACAAGCGCAAATCATTAATCTGTTATTAGATCTTCAAAAGGAGATGAATTTAGCCCTTATATTTATTGCTCATGATCTTTCTGTAGTGAAACATATTTCAGATAAAGTGGCGGTTATGTATTTAGGGAAGATTGTTGAGTACGGCAATTCAGAGGATTTATATCATTCACCTAAACATCCTTATACAGAAGCGTTATTGTCTGCGATTCCGGTTGCTCATCCTCGACTTAGAGGAAAAAAAAGAATCATACTAAAAGGCGACGTACCCTCGCCAATTAACCCACCTAAAGGGTGCCGTTTTTCGACTCGATGCCCAAAAGCTGAAAAAAGATGCGTTGAGATAGAACCACAAAGACAGTGTATTGATAGTGCTGAGCATGATGTTGCTTGTCACCTATATGAATAACAGATATCAGGGGGGAGTAGTGGCTGTTATTTAACGGATGAGTTGAATAAATATCTATTTTGAACCCTCTTTTTTGAGTTCATTTATTCTATAATCAGTAAAAATAAAACGATTGAGGAAGGTATGAAAAAATTATTCGCTTTGGCTGCTGTGATGACGCTTGCTGGTTGTTCGACGACGATGCCAGATATGGGAACGGCACAACCCGTGCACTATACGTGCGAAGCAGGACGTAATTTTCAAATAACATTTAATGACGATAACGCGTTACTGCAATTACCAAAAGAAGATTATGCATTAAAAAGAGCAGTATCAGCATCAGGGATGAAATACATTTCAGATGATGGAATGCCTGATGTGAGTAAGACGATTGTCTTTCATGGGAAGGGGGATTCTGCAATTCTTGAGTTAGGTCGCGTTGTTCTTAAAGAGTGCACCGTAATACAGTAATTGTTGGATCTGAAAATGGCCACGTAGTTGACATTACATGGCCATTTCATGTTACTTTTGTTTATGAGGAAACTACGACCCGTAAGTCACAATATAACGATTTGGTTTGTGATTCATTGCAAGCACAATGTTTAATACGATAGCACCAAGAACGGAAATCAGTAATAACGAAGGCGTAATAAAGAAGAAAGAGGCGCTTAAAATGCAGAAATCAATTGCCATTTGAACCTTGCCTACTGAAATGCCAAACTTCTCTTGAATGAATAAACATAAGACATTAAAGCCACCAAGACTTGAACGGTGTCTAAATAATATCAGCATACCTAACCCCATCAATAAACCGCCAGCAACTGCACAATAAATATCATTAATATGGTCAACTGAAATCATCATATTTAGATGATCGGTCATGATAGAAACGAGTGCACCTGAAATTAAGCTTGTTAGTGCAAACTTCTTACCGAATCGATTCCAAGCTAGCGCATAAAAAGGGAGGTTACATACAAAGTATAAAACCCCAAAACTGATGTCTGTCATTTGGCTTAACAGCAATGCTAAGCCTGTTGTTCCGCCCGTTAATAAATTAGCGGCTTGCAAAAAGAAGATCCCTTGAGAGACTAAAAATGTCCCTGTTAAAATCGCAATGACATCTTCTTTGTGAGTGTGTTTGATTTTTTCCATAATATCGATACCAACAAAATAATGCAGGCTAGCATAGGGTGAGATGGATTTTATGCAATCTGTTGGCTACAAATATCCGGCGTAGTTTGTAGTTAACCCTTTACACAGTGTAAAGCTAAAAATTGACACTTAATGAATATCTTTCATGTTGATAATGAGTAATCCCCAACAAAAATAACAAAGAAAAGTACAATTGAGGCTATCTGATCCAGATCAAATTATGTAGAATAACGACCAGTTAAGACTAGTGACGTAATCGTTTGCGTCATTGGGCTATTTTTGGGTTTTATATTTATCTGAGTCAGGAGATACAGATGCTTAAGCGTGATATGAACATTGCAGATTACGATGCAGACTTGTTTGCAGCAATCCAGGAAGAGACAGTACGTCAAGAAGAGCATATCGAGCTGATTGCTTCTGAAAACTACACTAGCCCACGAGTGATGGAAGCTCAAGGTTCACAACTAACAAACAAGTATGCTGAAGGTTACCCTGGTAAGCGTTACTACGGTGGCTGTGAGTTCGTTGATAAAGTGGAAACACTGGCTATCAACCGTGCATGTGAATTGTTTGGCGCAGAGTACGCAAACGTACAACCGCATTCAGGTTCTCAAGCGAACAATGCCGTTTACATGGCACTACTAAACGCTGGCGATACCGTGTTAGGTATGAGCCTTGCTCACGGTGGTCACTTAACTCACGGTTCTCCAGTAAACTTCTCTGGTAAGCTTTACAACATCATTCCTTACGGTATTGATGAAGCGGGTCAAATTGACTACGAAGAAATGGAAGCGCTAGCAATAGAACATAAACCTAAGATGATCATCGGTGGTTTCTCTGCTTACTCTCAAATATGTGATTGGGCGCGTATGCGTGAAATCGCAGACAAAGTTGGTGCTTACTTCTTCGTAGATATGGCTCACGTAGCGGGTCTTATTGCTGCTGGTGTTTACCCTAACCCAGTGCCACACGCTCATGTAGTAACAACAACAACGCATAAAACATTGGCGGGTCCTCGTGGTGGTCTTATTCTTTCTAACGAAGGCGAAGATCTTTACAAGAAACTGAACTCAGCTGTATTCCCTGGTGGTCAAGGTGGCCCTCTAATGCACGTTATCGCTGGTAAAGCGGTGGCATTTAAAGAAGCACTAGAACCAGAATTTAAAGAATACCAAGTTCGTGTTGTTGCTAATGCAAAAGCAATGGTTGCAGAGTTTCTTGCTCGTGGTTACAACATCGTTTCAGGCTCTACTGAAAACCACCTGTTCCTAGTTGATTTAATCGATAAAGACATCACTGGTAAAGAAGCAGATGCGGCACTAGGTTCAGCTAACATTACCGTTAACAAGAACTCAGTACCAAACGATCCACGTAGCCCGTTTGTTACTTCTGGTATCCGTGTTGGTTCTCCTTCAATTACTCGCCGTGGTTTCTCTGAAGAAGATGCGAAAAACCTTGCTGGCTGGATGTGTGACATTCTAGACAACATGGGTGATGAGTCTGTTATCGAAGCAACAAAAGCGAAAGTATTAGAAATCTGTAAGCGTTTACCTGTATACGCTTAATTTTTAATTCAGTTTTAAAAATTGAAAAGGTCAGCCTGTTATAGGTTGGCCTTTTTTATTGCCTAAAATTTAATGAACTGTTGAGGGTTGTATTTCTTTATGTGATTAATGTTCAGATGGGAGAAGATAACTACATAACATTCAGTAATTCAATGTAAATATAATTCACATTCATGATTTTGATTCTATTTCTGTATTATTTATAAGATTGAGTGAAAATAAATGTGATATGTTTCGGCCTTAGTGAACTGGACGATTAGTTTCGGCACTTTTAAAAGGTTGAGTCATGAGTAAAAAATTATTATTAGCGTCGTTAATATCGATGCTGCTTGCTGGGTGTAATGACGAGAATATAGATACATCAGGAGCAATTCCTGATGTCGGAACTGGCGGTGGGTCGGTGACTCCTCCCAAGCCTGAACCAACGCCAGAACCGATACCACCAACGGATATTATTCCTCCGGTGACATACGTTGGTACCTTGATGGCTTCGGGTAAAACCGTTTCTGGTGACGTCTGGTGTAACGGCGTAGTTTTAGATGAAAATACAAGTACATTTACCGTTAAACAAGGGAATGAATTTAACTGTTCTTTTGGTGCGGTAGAGTTAGGTCGTTTTAAAGCTTCTTTTCCTAAGGTTAAATCAATCGATTTGGTTAATACAATCGTGCCTGCTTCTTTTGATCTTCAAGACAGTAAAGGGGTTAACGTAACGAAAGTTCTACAATCCATTTCCACATGTGAGCTGCAAGATGGTATTTGTTTAAATGAAATAAATGCATTTGATATTCAAGATATTTACTTAGACTTAGATAATAATGAGTCCGTGAATGAATTTTTAAAGCCGAAAGAAGAAGAAGCCACTGATGACGTCGGTAAAGCACCAAGTTCTCATGTTGATGCTGAAATAGCGCCAGTTGTCACGCCTGGTACAAGCAATGACCTCAATAGTGGGTTTGTATCAGCCAGCGCAGAAGACAGTTACGCTTATAAACCAAGTTCAGCGGCACAGGTGTTAACTAAAAGTAAATTAACAGGTGATAATAGTACACCATTAGCTGGGGTTAATTTCTTCTCTACTAATGCTATTGGGATCACGGATGACAATGGTGAATTTGAATACCTGTGGGGTGACAAACTTACCTTTAGTATTGATACTTTTGAATTTGGCAGTGTAACCGGCAACCAAATTAACTATAAAATTACAGATGTCAGCGATAATGAAATTGTAAAATCAAATATTCAGTCATTAATCACTCGATATGCAGAAAATAGTAATAATACACTGCTTATATCAAATCGAGTACAAGAGGTTTTCTCTCTTTATCCTAACGTAATCAATGAATTAATTAATCTGAATTTACCTAGCGGTGGAATGATTGAAGGCACACAGTTCTCGATTCCGAATGAATTTGATGCACAATTTGAACATGGTTTAACTGCCGCTATTGATGCAGAGTTACAACCGCAAGGGTCATCATTTTATTTTTCAGATTATCCACATGTATTTGCTGTAGATAGTGGTACCTATGTTACCGACTCTCTCACTGCAATATTCAAGGGGGTTGGCAGTTTCCATGTATTTAATGACAACGGCAGTTTCTATGGTGCGACAGGTTACACTCGAGGAATGCGCGCATTAAATTTATCTAATCGAGCATTTCCAATAATGATGCCTCGTGCTGATATTAATAAAGACATCCCATTTGGTCAGCAGCAAGCATGGACTCGTGAAGGTCGTCCTTATATTGCGGAATACCCAGGAATAGATAAGATGCCAGCTATCCCTGTTGTATCGAAAGATAATGCAACGTTCGGTTTCCCATTCGTTACCGCCGGTGAAATTGGTGCGGGTAAAGTGGTATTTATGGGGAATAGCATGTACCCGAGTATCATTTCGTGCCCTGATAACTATTGGGCTAATGGTGCTTTACGTATTGATAGTGTCAAAAAATCATGTACATCGTCATTTGATCTAGCAAATGATCCTCGTAATGATAACGGCAGTATGAAGACCTTTTTCTCTAATTTATTTACATGGTTAAATAATGATAAGACAATCAATGGCATCAATGTTGCTTCCAATATAGACGTTGCTACAGCTTTACGTTCTGGTACTTCTCATGGAACTGCATATGATTTCTTTGTTAATCCATCTTTTGGCTTTTCTTCTGTTGAAATGTTAACTAAAGATGGTTTTTCAGGGCATTTATCGGCATCAGAAACACCGTTGTTAATTCTTCAAGCTTACCCTCCGAAGCCCCAAGGTGATGGCATGAGTCATCGTTTTATTGCTGATTTAGAGAATCCAAACCTGAGTCAAGATGATATTACCGCTTTAATTACGTACATTAATGATGGTGGTAGCGTTCTATTTATGGACGCTATCGATAGAATCACTAACCCTGAACCTATTGGGCGTTTAGCTGACTCTGCAGGTGTATCATTAGGTGGAAGTAACGTAACGCCCACATCGCAAGCATTTTGTGGCTCGTCATATTATTGTCAAGTACCATCCCCAAATCTTCATGTAAAGAGTCAGTATGAAATGGTGGTTCTTGAACGTTTCCAAGATGTGGACGGAAAGCAACCTTATACAGTTACTCAGGATGGTTCGGTCGAGTGGATCAAAGATGAAACTAAGATCAAATTTGAAATCCCAACCTATGAAATGATCAAACGTGATGATAAAGGTCAGCCAGTATTAGATAAAAATGGTGTTCCAGTAATGGAAACCAAATTTGCTCGTATTTTTGTTAAAAATGAAGAAGAAAGAGCGGCTGCAATCTCTGAATTACAAACAGCGTTTAAAGGCACTCCTTTATGCTCTAATGGTTATGAATATGAGTTTAACTGCATAGAAACTCGTCAAGGTGATGGTATAGAAGTTCGTGGGTCGTACGGACGTGCAGATTTTGATCGCTATCAAATGAGTCAAGACGTTGTAGAAAGTATGGTTAAAGCGGCAAACCTTGGTGATAACTTTAATGCACTAATGGAGCATGAGCTTTATTACCGCACCAAAGGTAAGCAAGGCATTCGTTTATCTTCCGTCGAGTTAAATCAAACTTACGATAATCTTTCTATTTGGATGTGGAATGACAACGCTTATGCTTATGATTCAAACGTTCAAGATGAACTCGGCTTTAAAACTGCGGTAGGTTTTCTTAATTGCTACACGAATAATGCGCATGGCAATGGATTAACGTGTCCTGATGATTTAGCGACTAAGTTAATTAAAAATGGAATGATTTATGGTGAAGGTGAACTTGTTGGGCAAATGAATCCAAGTTACCCACTAAACTACATGGAAAAACCACTAACTCGTATTATGTTAGGTCGTTCTTTCTGGGATCATGAAATCACGGTTGATACGACTAAGTACCCAGGTAGAACCGTCGCTTCAACGATCACAGAGACCGTAAATATCGAGACGGCAGGTAAAGCGGTCAGTTATTCTGCAGGAAATAATCAATCTACGGGGTTATGGGCGCCCCAACTTAGCGATATCACTATTAATGGCGGGGTTTCGGCAACGATCACCGTCATGATGGCGGATGATCTAACGGGTAAACCTCAGCATGAAACCAGTCTAAATCGTCCACCAAGAATGCAAACTAGTTATGCTTATGATGGAAGATTACTGACCTTTAAAGTGCCTTATGGTGGTCTAATTTATGTTAAGCCAACTGAGGTTCTGAGTGGAGGTTCAACGATTGCATCGTTTAATCTTATTGGTGTTGAAAAAGCAGCGTGGTGGAAAAAGGATCCTGATAGCGCAAAAGGTGAGTGGATAAATGCCCCTGAGTCATCAACGGCTCCAATTGCTGAAATAGATACGGGCTCATTTATTTATACGACTGCTCTTAATAACGTTAAGACAGCTGATCTTAATGAGTTTAGTTATAATATGAA
>SAMEA5043647__coassemble_346_pt1 | contig 21603 bp, 18 predicted proteins | sample SAMEA5043647__metabat2_low_PE_001 | metagenome-assembled genome bin SAMEA5043647 (sample SAMEA5043647) | Gadus morhua | reverse complement strand
CTTATCTTAGATAAAAAAGGGTTAACCAATAAGAAAGCCATTGATGATGCCAAAGTCGCGCTTGATTTAGCGATTAATAATATTGAGATAGCAAAGAGCAATATTGAGCAGATTAACGTGGAGCTTAATCATGGTGATAATGCAGCGATGAAGATTGCTCTTGATAACGTGGCTTCTGCGAGTTTAGATCTTAGCAATACTGACATTCAATCAACCATTGATGGCGTAGTGACGAATCTACAATTGCAAAAAGGCAGTTATATTAATATGGGTACACCATCATTATTTGTTGTGAATGACAAAGCGGAGTGGATAAGTGCGGATTTTAATGAAAAAGGCGTCAGTCATTTAAAAACCGGTAACACAACCTATGTTGTTTTTGATGCATTACCCGGTCATGTTTTCGACGGAAAAATCATAAGTAAAGACAATGCGATTTTTGATGTATACAACCCAACAAATCAGTTAGCAAGCGTAGAAAATGACGATCGTTGGATCCGAAACCAACAAAAAATAAGAACTCGAATTGCAGTCGATAACATGAATAACGATCTGATCAGTGGGTCAAGAGCAACAGTAATGGTTGCTAATGGAAATCCTATCATTGATGCGGTAGGAATAGCGTGGATGCATTTTGTTTCATTGTTCCGATACGTTTACTAATAGGCGGGTTGTGCAATGAATGACAGCAAACTCAATGAAACACTGCGAATCACGTTAACTGTTACGATTTGTATGTTGGCAGGTAAGTTGATGGGGTTAAATTCGCCTGTTTATTTGGCGTTATACCCTGTGATCGTCATGACAAAAGGGAAAGACTATTCATTAAAAGGACTGGTAAAAATGTTTGCTCCAGTTCTTTGTGCAGCCTCGCTAGCATTGGTGGTTTGTGAGGTTTTCTCGAATCACCCATTTATCATTTGGACGATCAGTTTATTGTTCTTTGATTACATGAGAAAAAGAGCAAACACGCCACCCAAGTTAGGGGCGATGTTAATGCCTACGTTTAACTGGATATTGGTGGTTATCTTTTCAATGCACACTGATGCCTCAATGCCGACACGAATTCATGAAATCTTTATTTCTATGGCGATCACGATAATCGTCGCAAAGACAATGGTGTCTTTATTTCCTATCGTTAGGAGTGGCAAACCACCTGTTTTTGAACCACATGAGGTCACTTACCAACATCGGTTTGTATCAACGGCGCTCATTGGCAGTGGGGTTGGTTTTTTAATGATCGTTGATCTTATCTCGGCCACGTTTTGTTTGGTTCCTGTTATTGCCGCGGCTTCTCAATTTACGCGTGAGAAATTTTTAGCGACGGTAAAACTGCGGTTTATAACGCAAGTAGGAGGCTGTGCTTTAGCGGCAATATTCACGATAGTCTTAGTTGAACATCAATCCGTTATTGGCTTTTATGGTCTTGCTTTAGCGATGGTTATCTATGTGATTGCCAAAGCAATGGTCAATGAAGTGGGCATCAAACGTGACATTCATGGCGACGCATTACTCGCAACGATGCTGCCTATCCAACTCTATATCACGAGCATAAACGATGGATTAGAAAGAACGTTTTTGCGTGGTTGGGAGCTTACCGTTACGTTGTTTATTTTGTTTGCGTTATACCAACTAACAGAGAGGGTTCAACGCAAATGAGCGTAGAACCCAATAATAAGAGAAAACGATTAATCAGTCGGTAGTGATACCAACACTTTCCCTTCTTTTGTAATGCTATTTTTAATGGTGAGTTGCAGAGTGATGGTGACAGAAATAGTCAGCATGACAAAAATGGCGATTAAAATCAGTAATTGATATTTGATGGCAACCATTGGGTTTACACCGCCTAAAATTTGGCCTGTCATCATGCCCGGTAGCGTAACTAATCCTGTGGTGGCCATTGATGCCATGATAGGAGCAAACGCTTTTTGCATCGCAGCACGAACAAACGGAATTGACGCATATTGAGGGGATGCCCCTAGCGCAATCGCTGCGTGATATTCACTTTCTCGTTCTTTAAACGAAGTGAAGAGATTTTGCAGTGCCACGATATTGCCACTCAAACTGTTGCCCAATAGCATTCCTGCAAGAGGGATCAGATATTGAGCACTGTAAAATGGAGTAGGTTGAATAATTAATCCGCTCAATAGCAGCAGCAAAGGCGATAAACCGATAAGAAGCCCGATGAGTACAGGGAAAAAAATGTGACGTTTTGGAAGCTTGGCTTTAGACACAATAGAGCTAGAACCAATGCTGATCATCGCGATGATCCAAACCACATTTAATAGGGGATTATCCAGTTGAAACACAAATTCTAAATATAAACCAATGAATACAAGTTGAGCCACCATTCGAAGCACACTGACGGTGATATCTTTAGCGAGATTTAACTGATAGAAACGATTGATAGAGAATGGGATAAGGAGAGTCAGGCTGAATAAACCCATGAGTGACCAACTAATGTCTAAGGCTGATTGCATTGGTGTTGTACTCGTAAAATTGAGGGTTTAATTATTATCTCAAGAATGCGTAAGTTTCTAAACATAATAATTGGTTTTGTGGCCTTTAGTGTAAAAGAAATGAAATAGAAGGGGGGAATAAAAAAGCCGCTGAGCGATAATTCGATCAACGGCGTTTAACGTAGTTAGAGCATTAGTATTGCTTCATGATCTCAGCAATCTCTTCGATTGAATCAGAGTTAATGATTTTTTCAATATCGTCGTCATTTTGGAAGAGTTCAGATAACGCCATAATTGTATGAATATGACTGTCTGAATCCATTGCCGCTAACGTGATAGAAATGAACACATCACCGTTATCTTCAGATTCTAAATTCACGCCATTTTTAAACACAGTGACTTGCAGTGCCGCTTCATTTACGCCGTCTTCAGGACGAGCATGTGGCATGGCAATTTTAGGAGCAAGAACATAATACGCACCAATCTCTTTGTGTTTTTGTTTAATTGCCTCTAAATAACTTTGTTTGATTTTCCCTTTTGCTAATAAAGCAGAGCAGGTTAAATCAAGTGCCGCATCAACCGTTAGGTTTTCAGCTGAGGTAATAACGATGCCGTCGTTACCAATTAAATCAAATAAACTCATGATACAGCCCATCCAAGAAGTAGCCCAACAACACCAAAGTCAAAATCAGAGAACGTTGTTGCTTCTAATCCTAAACCACCAAGCACTGGCAATAACAACATTGGTAAGATAGAGATACAGATACCTTGAGTAAATGCACCTAATATAGCGCCACGTAACCCCCCCGTCGCATTACCATAAACACCCGATGCACCACCCACGAAGAAGTGAGGGACAACGCCGGCAACAATAATGGTCCAACCCATCATGCCTTGCACACCCATCATTAATAGGCCGGCAGAGAATGAAGATAAGAAACCAATCAATACGGCATTTGGAGCGACAGGGAATACCATTGGGCAATCCAGTGCAGGTTTAGCACCAGGAACTAATGTGTCTGAAATACCTTTAAAAGCAGGAACGATTTCAGCGATTAGCATTTTCACACCTTGCAGAACAATGTATACACCACCAGCAAAGGTAAGTGACTGCATAAAGGTAAATACAACCCAGTTTTGGCCATCAGAAACGGTTTCAACAAATTCACCACCAGCAATAATTGATGCGAACATGAAGAACACAAACATGGTTGTTGCGACGGCTACCGGTGTATCGCGTAAGAACATTAGACTTTTTGGTACGTTAATGTCTTCTGTCGATTTTGATGTGTCACCAAATTTACTGCCAATGTAAGCTGAAACAATGTAAGACAAAGTAGAAAAGTGACCTATAGCAAGTTGGTCAGTGCCCATGACTTTCTCTGTGTACTTTTGGCCTAACGCCGGCATGATAACCATCAATGAGCCAACAATTAATGAACCAATCGCCACTAACAACGTTCCTTGAATCCCTGCTGTTGATAAAATTACCGCAACAAGCATAGACATGAACATTGTGTGGTGACCCGTCAGAAATATATATTTCAAAGGAGTGATACGAGCCAATACAATATTAACGATAAAAGAGAAGAACATGATTAATGCCATTTCATAACCAAAGGCTTCTTGCGCTAATGCCACAATCGCTTCGTTATTTGGAATAACACCACTTACGCCAAACGCTTCAGTGAATACCGTCGAGAAGTTATTCAATGCACCAATAAGAGCGCCAGCACCAAAGCCGAGGATTAAGAATCCCATTACGGTTTTAATGGTGCCTTTTAAAATAGTAGAAAGATCCGATTTTTGTGCAACGAGGCCAATAAACGCAATAAGACCTACCATGATTGCTGGCTCTTTTAACAAGCCGAGCATGAATTCAAAAAAGTTTGTCATAATAATAGACCTTACATGAATGCTTTTAATTGTTCTTCGATTGATGCTTTATCAAAAATATTTTTCAAGCGAATAATATTTTGTTTTCCAGCGTCTTCTAATTGAACGGCGATGTCAGTTGCTGCAACCCAGATGTCTGCGTTGCTTGACGCTGCTGATGATAAGTCTTCATGATCAATCTCGGCTTCAAACCCGATTTTTTTTGCGACTTCTTTTACTGCCATTTCCATCATTAATGAAGTACCTAAACCGTTGCCACATACCACTAAAATCTTTTTCATAATATTAATTCTCAGTTGGATAAATCAAAATGCAAAATTGCATCGCTTGAAGTTTGTGTGAGAATCATAATGGAATAAAAGCGTTATAAATAAGATCTCAATCACAAACCAAGAATGAGATTGTGACGCAGGTCTATTATTCTTGAGCTTATTGATATGAATAACGTTAATAATTTTGATGAAATAACTTTTATTAAAAATAGGAGGGTGAGAAAGGATAACGTGAGTGAATTATATTAATGGTGATAAATCCTATCAACACCATTAATATAAGAAGGCAGTAGAACTAATATTTTGCGTAGTCTTTGAGTATTTTGTTAAACATATTATTAATCTCTTTTGTCTTTTTATTTCTTTTGGTGAGATCACTTAATGATGCAGGTGATTTTTTTGTATTTCTTGCTGCGTTAAGTTGTTCTAATTTATCTTTCATTTTTTGAACTGCAGGTAACAGCATGCGAAGCTCTTCACCATCGGCGGTCGTTAAAACGACGATGTTATCGGACTCTACGTGTGTAATTGTCAGTAATCCGTGTTTGGCTGACTCGAATTGTTCTCCGACCATCATCGATTCTGGAGGAACGGAGCGATCAGTGACAAGGCCACTTCGTAGCTTTGCCGCACTGATGGATCTCACATTGCCTGTGTTATCAAAGGCAATAATAACAGTATGGCAGTTGTAATAATCAACCACCGTGACATAGCCATGTTTGTTTGTTTTAAATTTTGCTCCATTACCCATATCAAGCGGAGCGTCCATTTTTTTCACTAAGAATCCTCTCTAAAAAATCCATAAACACATCATTAAATAAGGCGATTTTATTGTGTTTTTTTACTGCATGATGGAGAGCAATAACCTTTTTTTATTTTGAAAAAGTTACTTATTAAGATAATGCTAACTGATTATAAGTAAATAAATCCACTTTTTATTGATAATCTACAAGGATAACAATCTTTATTATAGTGGAGAAATGGGCTCTACCTCTGTTTATTAGAATGAAAAAAGCCGCTGGTATCAGCGGCTTTTGTTTTAAATGTGAGCGTATTTTTTACAAAGAACGAACCACGCGGAAACCCGTGTAGTTAGCGCTTGTTGATGGATTTAGCTCTAGTGATTCATACACTTTTGCTTTATTTGGTGCAAAGCTCCATGCGCCACCGCGAACAATACCAGAGTCAGAACTTGTCCATTCCCACACATTACCAGCAGTATCGTAAATACCGTATGGGTTAGCGGCAAAGCTTGCTACTGGAGACGTTGATTTGTTTGCCCAAGAAGATCCACCCCAACCAGTATTTGCGTTACCTGAACCGATGTCAGTTCCCCACCAGTAAGCAGACTTACTGCCAGCACGAGCTGCAATTTCCCACTGTGCATCAGTAGGAAGCGCGTACGTAAAGCCTGTTTGTTTTGTTAGCCAATTCGCGTAAGTTTCTGCGTCTGTTTTAGAAATACAGACGGCAGGTGCGTTATCTGATTGCTCAAAGCCCGGCTTGCGCCAGTTTTGGTTTTGGTGACGTTTTGTTTCGCCGCCATTAATCGCATTACACCCTGCGCCTTTTTCAGCTTCAGTAAGGTAACCACTGCTTGCAACAAAGGCGTTAAATTGTTTTACAGTTACAGGAGTTGCGCCAATAGAATAAGCTTTTGACATAGAAACTGTGTGATTCGCTTCTTTGCCTACGTGGTATTCACCAGAACCAATAACCACCATTTGTGGTGCTAATTGATTGTTGGTTAGACGGTCTGCAAATTTCTTACCTGGCTTAGGTCGGTTTTTTTGATCTTTCAAATCCGCCCATAATGTCATGTCTTTTACTAATGACATTTGACGACTGTATGGTTCAAACCCTGATTTCTCAACGGTCACTTGATGTTGACCAGCAGGAAGCATTACATCAACAGGGGTGCTGCCGTAATTAACGCCATTTACTGTTACGTTGTCTTCATGACGGTTTGAACGAATCGTAATGCCGACCCATTTTTTTTCTTTTTTGATTTTGTCTTTTGATGTTTGAGAAGTGCCTTGTTCAATACAGTAACGGTTCTCAAGACCTAGCATTTGACAAGCGGCTGTTGTGTTTGGACGAGCACGTAAAGACGCTTGAAGCTTTGTTGTGTAACGGTTATTACCGTTAAAACCGCTATCAATGATGGCACTGTCTAATACATGGATATTCATCGACACACTGTCAACATGCTGTTTAACAACATCAGATTCAGTGAAACCACTGATCAATTGTTGTTGAAAGCTATTGACGGCTTTTTGCATGCTTAAGGTTTTACCTTGGTTTGCACAAGCCGCTAAAGTCATGGTTGTTTTACATGTGATGGTATGAACAACATCAAGTGTATCTTGAGTTGATAGTTCTTCTTGAAGACGAAGTACACGAGCTTCTTGGCGAGATTCACCTAAGATTTCAAGTTCATCAAGCGCACGTTGTTTCTTTGTACTGTTTGCTTTAAGTACACGAGTTTGCTCTTGAATGTCTTGTTGGCTTGCTAGCTTAGCAACTTGGTTTTCTTTTACTTCTTTCCACGAATCTTGGTATTGCTTTTGAAACGGCGTGATATCCAAGTCTGGATCGTTAATCATGCGATTGTATTGTTCATCAAGATTACGTTGAGCCAGTTTACGTTTTGAATCCAACTGCTCAGCTTTATTATCTAAAGCTGAATCTTGGTTACGTAAATCACGTAAGCGACTTTGGTCTTCAATAACCGTTGCTTCCAGTTGTTTTACTTCACTACGTTTGTTTGTAAGTTTGTTGTCAATCGAAGCAACAGAGTCAGCCGATGCTGTTGTTGGTTGAGATTCTGTGTTTGCAAGCGCTATTGGTGTAAATAGGGCCGGCGATAACAGTAATGCTAGAGCGGGTAATCCTTTACGATTCATAATTCTTCTGCTTTGGTTGTTTGACATAAATAATCTTGAGTAATTTGTGTACATAATAATTAACCCGTATCGACACCTTGATTGGTGCTTAAGCATAAATAATGCTCTAAGAGGCTAATCGACGGTTGATACTGATCTACCTATTTCACTCGTGATCATTAAGTAATCTAGGCAGATAAGTATCCACTATTCATAGTTTTGACAGTAATTTATGAAGCAATATTCGTACCAATTTTGTAGGAATAAAAAGAGAAATTAAGCAATGATTGTCATGATCATCGTTTCGGTGAGTAGAAAGCATGATCAAGTTAAGATATGAGAACATGAAATCTCAATTACTAGATGTAATTCTAATTACTTGTAAATAAAGAGGTTAATTTGTGGTTTTAAAAATAAATGAGGCGAGTTTAAATTGAAATCACATTGACTGTATTTTGTTGAAACATGATCATGCTTTCGTATTTTTATCGGTAATAGATTGTTTTTATGATCTTAGTTACACTGAGAAAAGAAAATACAGCAGACACTAGGTGGAAGTAAAATGACGTTGAATTGGATTTCTCCTGCTCAAATCATCATGTTGCCGGAAGAAAGAGACCTCCATGCCCACGAACATCATCAATTGGTGATAGGGTTAAAAGGGCAGTCAGAGTTTGAAATAAACGGGGAGAGCAGCGTTATTTCCGTAGGAAAAGTGGGAGTGATCCCTTCGCATCATCAGCATGCATTTTCAAGTCTGTATCAATCTGAAATCTTAGTACTTAATTTTCCTCAATATTTTGAAGATCTAGAACTTGCCTCGCGGGTGAACTCATTATTTGCACATTCTGGTTACTATCGACTAGATACTCAAATTCAAAACTTAATTCAGCTATTAGTGTGTGAGATTCAAGCGAATCTTAATGATCATCTGTTAAGTCGCGCTTGCAGTGATACGATCATCGCGCTATTACACCGTCATTTAATTGATGAAAATTCTGACAAAAGACAAAAACGCCTGAATTCCGATGTGATCGACAATTTTATAACGCAACATATCGGAACTAAGATCACAGTTTCTCAGTTAGCTAGTACGGTTTTTCTCGGCGAGAGTCAATTTTATGCCATTTTTAAGCAAGAATTTAGAAAAACGCCACATCAATATATTATTACGAAACGTATTGATTATGCCAAAGTCTTGTTAACGGAAAGTAACCTCAGTATTGGAGAGATTGCTCAACAAACGGGGTTTGCTAACCAAAGTGCATTTAGTCATGCATTTGTGAAACACAAAGGAAGTTCTCCCACCAAATATCGCCATTCTCACTTTATTCGTAACTAAAAATTACTGCGTTTGTTCTCATTTTGTAACCGTATGGACGATTTAGCAATTTAATCATAGTTTTTGACAAGTATTTTATCTAAATAGAAAATAGACTCTTTCGCAATTAGCCTTAATAACAAATCGATCAACTATAAATAATATTAACTAATCGATTAGACAGATAAGAGGAAACAGGTATGTTTCAAGCGAAAGATGTATTGTTGTCATCCATTATTGACCAGCCTTTATCGGTGCTATGGTCTGCAATATCCCCTCTTTATATGGTTGATGAAGCAAAGTGGATTCAAGAGCTCATTCCATTAGCACAACCTACTGCTGATGAAGCCGTCCTAATGTCAGAGCAAGCAGGCGATCTTATCCAACGAGTGCGTGATGATAAGCAAGCGGTGCAGATGATAGATGCGTTGCTACTTGAATACAGCTTAGATACCAAAGAGGGTATTTTACTGATGTGCTTAGCAGAAGCGTTAATGCGAATCCCAGATGCGGCGACTGCTGATGCTCTTATTCGTGACAAATTAAGCACGGCAGATTGGAAATCTCATCTTAAAAATTCAGATTCTACGTTTGTAAATGCGTCGACTTGGGGACTATTACTGACGGGTAAAGTCGTCAGCATGGACGTGAAATCGGACGGTTCACCTTCTAATGCGATCAGCCGTTTGGTCAATAAATTCTCTGAGCCTGTTATTCGTCAAGCCATGAATCAAGCAATGAAGATCATGGGCCATCAATTTGTACTTGGTAGAACCATTGAAGAAGCGCAGAAGAAAGGCAAATCGATGCGCGAAAAGGGATATACCTATTCTTTTGATATGTTAGGTGAGGCGGCATTAACTCAGTCTGATGCGCATAAATACTTTAAAGATTACATCATGGCAATTGAGAGTGTAGGGCGAGGGGCAAGCATTGCTAACTCCGCAGATCCTACCGTATCAATTAAGCTTTCAGCGCTTCACCCTCGTTATGAAATGGCGAATAAAGAGCGTGTCATGGGGGAGATGTGTGATTCTGTATTGCAACTTCTTGAACGCGCACGTGAGTTGGATGTTGGTATTACGATTGATGCAGAAGAGGCCGATCGTTTAGAGCTTTCTTTGGCTTTATTTGAAAAACTGTATCGTCATGACATCGTTAAAGGTTGGGGAAAATTTGGTATCGTTGTTCAAGCGTATTCTAAGCGTGCATTGCCCGTTTTAGTGTGGCTGACTGCGCTAGCAAAAGAGCAAGGCGATATGATCCCACTTCGCTTGGTGAAAGGCGCATACTGGGATACCGAACTTAAAATATCACAACAATTTGGTTTTGCTCGTTACCCTGTATTTACACGTAAAGAGTCAACCGATGTGTCTTATCTTGCTTGTGCTCGCTACTTATTAAGTGATCACGTTAAAGGCAATATCTTCCCACAATTCGCAAGTCACAATGCACACACGGTTGCGGCGATTGCTTCAATGGCGACGCACGATGAGTTTGAATATCAACGTTTGCATGGTATGGGCGATGCGTTATATGAACATGCAATGGCAATGTTCCAACGCAGTGTTCGTATTTATGCACCTGTTGGCAGCCACAAAGATTTATTGCCGTATTTGGTTCGCCGTTTATTAGAAAATGGCGCAAACAGCTCGTTTGTTCACCGTTTGGTTGATGCAAGTTGCCCTATCGAAAGTTTAACAGAACACCCAGTTGATACTCTATTGGCTTGCCCATCGTTTGAAAATCAGCTGATCCCATTACCGCCGCATATTTTTTCAGATCGTAAAAATTCATACAGCATTAACTTTGATGTTGAGAGTGAAGCAGAACCGTTTGAAGCGTTAGTAAAAGAGAAAATGGACAACTATTGGAAAGGGGGGCCGATTGTTAATAATTCGTGTAATTACGAAAGCATGATCAAGGAAAGTGTGTCTGATTTGCATGTTATCACTTCTCCTTATGATCGCAGTAATGAAGTGGGTTCATTAGTATGGAGTTCTCAAGAGTCGGTTTCAAACGCACTAGAAATGGCTCATGACTATTTCCCAACATGGCAAGCGACGTCAGTGACTGAACGTGCGGACTATTTGGATCGCTTAGCTGATAAACTTGAAGAAAATATGCCAGAGCTTGTGGCACTGTGCCATAAAGAAGCAGGAAAAACGATTCACGACAGCATTGATGAAGTACGTGAGGCGGTTGATTTTTGTCGTTACTATGCCGTTCAAGCCAAATTAAATTTCAGCAATCCAGAAACGATTGTTGGCTTTGATGATATTTCTCACCAGATAGCTCGCCAAGGTCGTGGTGTGTTTGTGTGTATAAGCCCATGGAATTTCCCACTCGCTATTTTCTTAGGCCAAGTAACCGCCGCATTGGTGGCTGGTAATACGGTTGTTGCAAAACCGGCGGAGCAAACGTCATTGATTGCCGTTCGTGCCATTGAGCTTTTATTGGAAACGGGTATTGCGCCACAAGCGATTCACTTATTACCTGGTGACGGTAAAACAGTCGGCGCGCCATTAACGTCAGATCACCGAGTGGCAGGCGTTGCGTTTACTGGCTCAACAGAAACCGCACAATTAATTAACCGCACATTATCAAATCGTACGTTTGAAGGAAAAGGTGTTGCTCCGGTGCCATTTATTGCTGAAACGGGTGGTCAAAATGCAATGATAGTAGACAGTACTGCATTGCCAGAACAGGTAGTTCGAGATGTTGTTCGTTCCGCTTTTGCTTCTGCTGGTCAACGTTGTTCAGCACTTCGAGTATTGTTTGTTCAAGAAGACATAGCAGAACGTATTCTGAATTTGATTAAAGGCACAATGGCCGAATTGAGTGTTGGTTTACCTGAATTGCACAGCACGGATGTCGGTCCGGTGATTGATACCAAGGCAAAAGAAAAGCTGCTTGCACACATTGAGAGAATGACAAAAGAAGGCAAATTACTTGCTCAAGCGACATTACCTGAATGGGCTGAGAAGGGGGATTTTGTTCCACCAAGTGCGTTTGAAATTGATTCGATTAGTCAGCTAGAAAATGAGCAGTTTGGTCCAATTCTTCATATTGTTCGTTTCAAAGCCAGCGAATTAGACACCATGGTCGATGACATTAATGCCACTGGGTTTGGATTAACGATGGGAATACACAGTCGTAATGAAGTCACTTATAGCCGCATAGAGAAAAACATCAAAGTAGGTAACTGCTACATCAATCGTGATCAAGTTGGTGCGGTAGTGGGAGTTCAAGCCTTTGGTGGTCAAGGACTGTCAGGGACCGGACCAAAAGCGGGTGGACCTCGTTATTTATTCCGTTATACCCAAGCAATCGCTTCTAATTCTGTATCAACCAAGTGAGAAAGGAGAGACTCATGACATCTATTACACAACTTATTGACTCTGCTCTTTCTCAACCAGAGAAATCATGGGCGCAATTGTCAGTATCGACACGTTCAGAGAAGTTAATTGAATGGTCACACGCATTAGCTGAACACCCTAAATTTGGTGTGCTTGCTGCAAAAATGGTGCGTTTTCAATGCCAAAGAGCGCAACAGTTAATTTCAGAAACTCAATTAATGCCAGGGCCAACAGGAGAAAGTAACGAACTCTACACCGCACCTAGAGGTGTTTTTTACATCACTTCGGATGAAAAACCATCAGTTGTTGCATTGATGGGTCAAATAACTGCAGCATTAATTGCAGGAAACGCTATTATTGTCGGCCTTCCGAGTGGGGAGTCTGATATCGCCTCGTTAATTGTGGATGGTTTACATAATGTAAATGTACCGACCACGATTGTCCAACAGGTGAATTTTTCAGAAAAAGACATAAATGATGTCCGATTAGCGGGCGTTTGCTTTGTGGGAAGTGAGCAGAGAGAAATCGAGCTTAACCAACAATTAGCAAAGAGAGATGGATTATTAGCGCAATTGATCGCAGAAAAGGATCAAGAACGCCTGACAAATACTACCGATCCTCATTTTGTTCTACGCTTTATTACAGAGCGCACTCGAACAATAAATGTAACGGCAGTGGGCGGTAACGCTACATTGTTGGAACTTGGAGGTGGTAATCATTAACGAACACATGATGTGATCGTGAGTCATTGCTTTTTTTGCACTATAAAAATATTACAGCAAAGAAGTAACGTAAGAGGGCTATTGGCCCTCATTACTGCCAATAATATAAAGGAAATAGAATGATAGAAAATAACTTTGCCATTACAGGCACGTTTTTAACTTACCTTGTTGTGATGCTCGCTATTGGTATTTATGCTTATAAACGTACCAACAATTCATCAGATTACTTTTTAGGTGGACGTACATTAGGGCCTTGGCCTGCTGCATTATCTGCCGGTGCTTCAGACATGAGTGGTTGGTTGCTGCTTGGTTTACCAGGTTATGCTTACGCTGCCGGTCTTGAGTCATTATGGCTTGCGGGTGGTCTACTACTTGGTACTTGGTTAAATTGGTTGATCTGTGCTAAACGTCTAAGAACGTACAGTATTACTACGGATGATGCCTTAACTCTGCCGGAGTATTTATCTCGCCGATTTAATGATAATTCAAAATTGATTCAGACAATTTCTGCTTTGTTTATCCTTCTGTTCTTCCTTTTCTACACCAGTTCAGGCTTGGTTGCTGGCGGTAAATTATTTGAAACTGTATTCGGTCTTGATTATAAAGTTGCCGTTGTTATAGGCACGCTGTGTGTTGTTTCATATACTTTATTTGGTGGTTTCCTTGCGGTTGCTTGGACGGATTTGGTTCAAGGTTTATTAATGTCAGCGGCATTGATGATCGTACCAATTGCAGCAATGCAGGGTGGATTCAGCCAACTTAATACTGATCTTGTGGCGATTAACCCTGAGTTACTGACGTTATGGACAGGTATGGACGGTAACCCACTAAGTGCGGTGGCTATCATCTCATTAGCGGCGTGGGGCTTAGGTTACTTTGGTCAACCTCATATCCTTGCTCGTTTCCTTGCTTCTCGTTCAAATAAAGATTTAACGACCGCTCGTCGTATTGCGGTTATTTGGACTGCGCTTTCAATGGCTGGTGCAGTATTAGTTGGTCTTGTTGGTTTGCTTTACGTTAATGGTGAAATGGCAGGTCAAGTGATTGATGGTGAAAAAGTCTTCATGTTATTAGTGAATGCGATTTTCCATCCTGCGATTGCGGGTATCCTACTTGCCGCTATTCTTGCTGCAATCATGAGTACTGCAGATTCTCAGTTACTGGTTTCTTCATCTGCGCTTGCGGAAGATTTATATAAGCAACTTGTGAATAAAGACGCAACGAGCAAAGACATTGTTAATGTTGGCCGTTTTGCCGTTATTGCATTGTCTATTATTGCGTTAGCACTAGCCATGAACCCAGATAGCTCAGTGCTTGGTTTGGTGTCTTATGCATGGGCTGGTTTTGGTGCTGCGTTTGGTCCTGCGATCATCCTAAGCTTGTACTGGAAAGGCATGAATCGTAATGGTGCGCTTGCTGGTATCGTTATTGGTGGTTTAACGATTGTTGTCTGGAAACAGTTAACGGGTGGCTTGTTTGATATCTACGAAATCGTTCCTGGGATTATCTTTGCAACGACAGCAATTATTGTTGTTAGCAAACTAACGGGTGAACCTGAAGAAAAAGTTCGTAAACAACACGAACAATTTGAACGTAACCTTGTTGAGTTTGACTAACCTTAGTTAATCAATAAGTAAATAAAGCCCCAAATAGAGTGCTCTCTTTTGGGGCTTTTTTGTGTGTTGAATATGAAGAAGCTGATTGATTTTTTTGCTTATTATTATGGGTTACATCATCTAATTAATGGCATTGATATAAGGCTCTGTTACAATCGCGTTAGTTAAATGCAACAGATAATAATTATTATTTACTAGGAGTGTAAAAATGAAGTTAATCCGCTTGGTGCTTGGCAAAGTTATTTTGGGATTAGATTGTGTGTTTACGCCTTCAGGGGTCAAACGTGATCCAGCTAAACAAACAGAAATTGACGCAGAAACGGCGAACTATTCGTTATATCAATTTGAAGCTTGTCCGTTTTGTGTGAAAGTTCGTCGTACAATTAAGCGCCAATCACTGAAAATTGAATTGCGTGACGCAAAAAATAATGAAGAGCATAAAGCCGCATTATTAGCGGGTGGTGGACGAGTAAAAGTGCCATGCCTGCGTATTGATGAGAATGGCGAAACAACGTGGATGTATGAATCTTCAGATATTATGGCTTTCTTAGAAAAAAAATACCCTTAATATTCATAATGTTAAATTAACTCTAAAGTGGTAGTTGATGTGGCGTACTTATTTAAGTACGCTTTTTTTATGTATATATTATGTAAAATATCAATGGTTTGCATATATTAAATTGATTGTTAATACTTCTATTATTAGACTTTGTAGCTACTTTATGAGACTCAAGTCACAAAAAGTCTTGATTTAAGTTACCGTTCAGTTAAACTGCTTTTTGTGACTTGATCACAATAAAATAAAAACACATTAGGCTAGTTATTATGGATAAAATGAGTACAACTCATAAATGGTCAATTAAAAATTGTCCCAAGGATATAGAGAGCCAAGTTTTATCTGTTATTGGATTAATCGATAAGAAAGGTTCAGCATCAGACATGGATCTCTGCAAGATCTTTGGTGAAGTACTATGGAGTGATGGGAAATATTTCAATTCTCACGCATTTCGCTTCCTATTTGATCATGAGACTCTTTCATGTGAAGTAACGAAGAGACACTTACACTAAAGTAAACAAGCTATGTATTTTTAAGGCCATTATTATTCCCCAATAATGGCCTTTTTTAATGTGTATTATATGACTAAGGCCTTTCACCTGCGAGTAATCGCGTTTCAATATCGGCAATCACTTCTGGTAAATCTGCAATAGTATCAATCAAGTAATGAGGGGTGGATTTTTGCAGCTTCAAGCGTGCTTTTTCTCTGGCAACACTCAGTGTCTCTGCATCTGCGGCTTGATATTCTTCATACGTTAATCCTGCTTCATTACCTGATAATAGTAACCCAACCGTCCACATTCCGGCATTATGGCCTTCATCAATGCCGGGCGCAGCATCATCGACTTTAATGCAGGTACTTACGTTAGTCACGCCTAATTCAATGGCATTTTTTAGAGCCATGAACGCAGCAGGACGGCCACCTTGAGGTAAGTCATCCGTAGCGACAACATAATCAGGGTGATAGCCATATTTTGCCGCTGCAGGGATTAAAATATCCATGACCTCACGCGGATAGCCAGAACATGACCCAATTTTTATCCCTTTGTCTTTCAGATCATTGACGACGTCAATGGCGTTTAAAATCGGCTCGGCATGATCCGTCACTTTGGCTTTTTGTAGTGGCATAAACGTTGCGTAAATATGATCGATTTCTTCGCTTGTCATTGCGTGCCCAAATTGTTGATGCCATCTTTGATTCACTGATGGAAGTTTACCAACCGCTTCAATGTGTTGCCATTTCCCTAACCCCATTGGTTCTCGTGCTTCAGCAAGATTAATGTCGAAATTAAACCCACTTTTAAAGGCCTCAACAAAAATACTGGTGGGTGCAAAAGAACCAAAATCGACAATGGTGCCAGCCCAATCAAAGATAACCGCTTGAACAGGGCTGTCTTGTAAAAGAGGGGTGTGTGCTGGAAATGGGTTAAACGCTAAATTAGACATAGTTGAAATCCTTACATACTTTGGCAATTGCTTGTTCAAAAATAATCAGAGCTTGCGTTAGCTCTTCACGAGAAATAATGAGTGGTGGACTGAGTTGAATGACGTTGCCTTGCGATACTTTAAAGCTCAGGCCATCATTTAAACATTGATACAACACGGCTTCGGCTTCATCAAAGGCGCGTGTTTTTGTTATAGGGCTGGTTACTAACTCAACCCCCCAAAGCAACCCAATACCGCGAACATCGCCGATAACTGGATACTTTGCTTTCATTGTGTCGAGATAATGATGGATGAATTGACCGTCGTGGCGAACTTTTTCAAGCAAGTTGTTTTGTTCAATTGTTTCCATTACCGCGAGTGCCGCAGCGCAACCCACAGGGCTTTTCTCATGAGTGTAATGACCCAAAGAGACGTTCGCCGCGGTATTGTATTTGTCTTTTGTGATCATGGCGGCAATAGGGATTAATCCTCCGCCTAATCCTTTACCGATACATAAAATGTCAGGTTCAATGTCGTAGGCTTGGTGCGTAAACCATTCACCACTCCGACCCATACCATTTGGAATATCGTCGATAATTAATAGCACATTGTGTTTATCGCAAATTTCTCGAATACGCTTCCAATACGCTTTACTCGGCACTTGCACATCGGTATTTCGAACGGCTTCAGCAATAAACACGCCGATGCCGCCTTCTTTTTCGATGACATATTCTAAATAATCAGCGTAATGAACATCGCTGCCATCTGAAGATGGAAAGGCGCCACGATAAGTGACCGCCGGAGGAATACGTTCTACGCCTGCTAATAATGGCCCCATTCCTTCACGAAAACAGGCTTCACCGCCCACAGAAATTGCGTCTAAAGAAGCTCCGTGAAACGAATCCCATAATGAAACAACTTTAAAGTTGCCCGTAATGTGACGAGCCAGTTTTAAGGCCATACCAATAACAGAGGTGCCACCAGGCGCAAATAAAACTCTATTAAGTTGCCCGCCACAGATCTCGGTGAGTTTTTCGGCACACTCAATCGCTATTGAGTTAGTAAAGCGTCTTGGTGAAAAAGGCAATTGTGCGATTTGCTCGGTCACTTTTTTTATGACATGAGGATGACCATAGCCAAGCTGATGAACGTTGTTACCGTGAAAATCGAGGTATTTTTTCCCTCTCGTGTCTTGTAAATAAACCCCTTCCGCCCCTTGTAGAGAATCTAAACAGGGGGTCGACATGGCTTGATGTAAAAACACGTTCGAATCGCGAGCTAACAAGGATTGGGTTGATTCATCTTGCAGTGATTCATTCCACAGACTGCGAGCTAGAGTCGTATTTACATCCCCTTCACTACGAAAATGGGGGGTGATCAGTAATTCGCTCATGCTGAAACCGTTTCCCAATACATGGCATTTTCAACGGCTGAGATTAATCGTTGGATGTCTTTAGGGTAAACGTCGCCAATATTACCAATACGGAAGCAATCCGCATTAGAGACTTTACCGGGGTAGATAACAAAGCCTTGTACTTTTAAACGAGCATAAAACTCTTTGAATTGGTAATCGTCGTGCGCTGGGGAGTAAAAGGAAGTAATGATTGGTGAGTGCAACTCGTCATTTAATAACGGTTCAAAGCCTAAGCCTCGCATGCTTGACACCAAGGTAGTTTGGTTGGTTTGATAACGTGTGTGTCTGGCGGTAATGCCACCTTCGATTTCTAATTCAAGTAAGGCTTGGTAGAAAGCTCTTACGGTATGAGTAGGGGAAGTAAAACGCCATTTTCCTTGGTTTTTCTCCATGCAATCCCACTGATCATAAAGATCCAAAGTGAGGGAGCGGGCACGGCCTTTACATTGCTCAAGTTCTGATTGTTTAGCGATAACAAAACCAAAACCGGGAACACCTTGAATGCATTTATTAGCCGAACTGATCATGTAATCAATACCAAGATCGGCAATATCCATTGGGATACCACCAAAGCTAGACATCGCATCTAGAATAACAATTTTATTGTGTTGTTTCGCTAAGGCGGCAATGGGTTTGATAGGGTTAAGCATGCCCGTCGTGGTTTCACAATGAACAATAGCAACATGGGTAATACTTGGATCGGTGATGAGTGCATTTTCAACCTCACTGAGTGTTGGCTGTGCGGTCTCACCCGGTGAAATAACATGGCATGGAATAGATAAATACTGAGCTATTTGTGCAATACGTGCCCCATAAGCCCCATTATCAACCACCAGTAGTTTGCCATTCTTATCAATCACGCTGCCAATCGTTGCTTCAACAGAAGCAGTACCACTGCCTTGCATTAATACACTGGTATACCCTGATTTCTCGGTAGCTAGAGCAACCAGTTTGTCACGAATAACCTCCACGACATCAATATTGTATTCGTCGTCCCAAGTACACCAGTCTTTTAGCATGGCGTTGCGAACTGTCGGTGTGGTAGACAGTGGACCCGGAGTTAAAAGTAGATATTCATTTTTCATGTTAAATTCCATTTTGGTATATATCAGTTTGTATTTTTACTCTATCAACATAATTTCAGCCTGATAATAGGCAAATGGCAAGATTCACAAAAGGTTCATATCTCGGCGTTTTATCGGCTTTATTCCGGTATTTATCATTAAATTGCCATCGTTCGTTCATATTTTCGTCATAATTCGTTTTTATGGTGGTAGGTAATTTAGTGGTACATACCAATTTAAGGATGGAGACGATAATGAAAAACCGTTTTATGAAAGGATCACTGACTGCACTTATATCATTACTTGCAACTAATGCATTTGCAGCACAAGAAGTTACGGTTTATACCGCTTTTGAAACGGATTTACTTGCCAAATATAAATCGGCATTTGAGACCGATAATCCAGACATTGAAATTAAATGGGTTCGTGATTCAACGGGGATAATGACGGCGAAATTATTGGCAGAAAAAAATAACCCACAAGCCGAAGTGGTTTGGGGGTTGGCTGGGTCATCATTGGCATTATTAAAAAATGAAGGTGTTGTAAAGCCTTACATGCCAGCAAATGAAGATAAATTAAAGGACGCATTAGTTGATCCTCAAGCCAATAAAGCGTGGTATGGAAATTACGCTTTTTTCAATGCCATTTGTTTTAATGAAATCGTAGCAAAACAATATAACTTACCGAAACCGACATCATGGGAAGAATTAACAAAGCCTATTTATAAGGGGCATATCGCGATGCCTAACCCTGCATCATCGGGAACGGGTTACATGCAAGTTTCTGCTTGGCTTCAAAATATGGGAGATGATAAAGCATGGAACTACATGAAAAGATTGGATAATAATATTGCTCATTATACGCACTCAGGGTCTAAGCCTTGTGTTCAGGCGGGAATGGGAGAAGTGGCCATTGGTATTTCTATGGCAACAAGAGGCGCGAAATTAAAAACACAAGGTGCGCCATTAGATGTGATCATACCTGAAGGTATTGGGTGGGAAGCGGATGCGGTTGGTTTAGTCAAACCGTCAGAGGCGGCGAAACGTGTCGTCGATTGGTCAATTTCAAAAACAGCAAACGAATTGTATATTCAATCTTATCCTGTGGTGGCTCATAAAGACGTGACAAGTGACGTGAAGAATTACCCTAACGTTCAGGAATCAATGGCCAAAATGGATTTCTCTCGCATGGGAGACGAAAGACAAAGCGTCTTAAAAACATGGTCTGATAAATTTGACTCAAAGTCTGAATCAAAATAATACGACGGCAATTCATGATAGAAAAGGGAGGCTTCGGTCTTCCTTTTTGTGTTTCTAATGGCCTGTCTTCTGAAGGACACAAAACTGCAATCTTTCTTATATAAAATTGTCATTGTATTGAAATAATCAAATTCTATCATTTGGAGTATACCAAATGGAGAGTTTGAAATGATGGAAAATAAAGCGTACTTAACAATCAATAACGTAATGAAAAAATTCGGCCAATTTACGGCCCTAGAACAGATTTCTTTATCTATTGAAAAAGGAGAGTTTGTTTGTTTCTTAGGTCCTTCAGGCTGCGGTAAAACCACCTTGTTGCGATCCATTGCTGGGTTGGACTTACCAACGTCGGGCTCTATTTTTCAACACGGAAAAGAAACCACCTTTCTACCACCAGAAAAGCGAGATTTTGGAATTGTATTTCAATCTTACGCTTTATTTCCTAACCTAACGATTGAAGAAAACATAGCCATAGGCCTAAAAAATCAAGGCTATTCAAAATCGGACAGTGCCGAGAAAGTGCAATATTGGCTTGATATGATTGGCCTTCCAACGTCCGGTTCGAAATTTCCTAATCAATTATCGGGTGGACAGCAGCAGCGTGTCGCTCTTGCTAGAGCGTTGGCGTTGTCACCCGGATTATTGCTGCTTGATGAACCACTCTCAGCTCTTGATGCAAAAGTAAGGACTCACTTACGTGATGAAATTTGTCAGCTACAGAAGAAGTTAGGTATTACGACGGTGATGGTAACGCACGATCAAGAAGAAGCGCTTTCAATGGCTGATCGTATTGTTGTTATGAATCATGGGGTGATAGAACAAGTCGGTACGCCAGAAGAAATTTATCAGCAACCTGCGACACGCTTTGTGGCTGATTTTGTCGGGTGCACTAACTTTATTCCGGCGATGGTATTGAATGAATCGATGATGCGAATTGGAGATACGGTATTGCCTTTGCCATCACTTTCAAATTTAAAACCTAGAAACGGTGAACGATTTGAATTAGCGGTGAGACCAGAGAATTTAACGTTCTTTTCTGAAAGTACGAATACCATTCCTGTGAGAATTGAAAGCTTAGAATTTCAAGGTTCGTATGTTCGAGTTGAATGTCAATTACATCGTCATGTGGACTGTGAATCTATTTACATTGATGTTGCAGCAAAAGACGCTTATGACAGTAACTTTGAACTAGGGGAAATCAGATATGTGTCGTTCTCTGAAGATAGCCTCCAAGCTTATGCGATTCCTGCTGAGTTAGCCATTTCATCAAAAGCAGCATAAAGATTTATTATGACTATGATTGTGCAACCTAAAGCAAACAAACCCTCACTGTTTACGTATTCACATTACTTACA
>SAMEA5043647__coassemble_631_pt1 | contig 22183 bp, 17 predicted proteins | sample SAMEA5043647__metabat2_low_PE_001 | metagenome-assembled genome bin SAMEA5043647 (sample SAMEA5043647) | Gadus morhua | reverse complement strand
GCGAGGGTTAATACCAATGCAGAGCGCATTTTATGGCTTGTGAATTGTTGAAATATCAAGCTCAGTAAAAACAAAATAGCAGCAGCGTAAGCAGAGCCAATGTATAAGAAATATTGCACGGCCCACGGAAGCCACGCGGTTGCTTGTGGTTGAACTAAAACTTCAGTGATGTTCATGCGTTTTCTCCTTTTGGATCATAAATCGCCGCTTTGCCTTCAATGTGAGACGTAAAGCGCTCGTCCATGCCGATATAAAACACGTGCGGTTGTGTTTCTTCTTCCGGTTTTAGTACTTTGATGTCCGCTTGGTTTTCTGCCATTAAGCGCACAATTTCACTGCTTGGATCATTCAAATCACCAATCACGCGCGCGCCACCTACACAGGTTTCGACACAAGCGGGCAATAAGCCTTTTTCTAAGCGGTGAGCACAGAAAGTACATTTGTCAGCGGTTAAGGTCTCTTCATTAATGAAGCGGGCATCGTAAGGACAAGCTTGAACACAATAAGCACAGGCTACGCAGCGTTCGTTATCCACCATGACAATGCCATCTTCACGTTGGAAGGTCGCTTGAACTGGGCAAACTTTAACGCAAGGGGGATTTTCACAGTGGTTACACAAACGCGGTAACATGAATGATTTGACGTTTTGAACTTCAGTATCGCCATTATCTAGCGTGACTTCGTATTGTTTTACGGTCGTTCTAAATTGCCCAATAGGTGCTTGGTTTTCGATAGAACAACCCACAGTACAGGCTTGGCAGCCAACACATTTTCGTAAATCAACAACCATCGCGTAACGTTTACCCACCATGCCTTTGCGGTCTGGTTGGTTATTATTACGGATAATAGTATTGGCTGATAATGTGCCTGCGCCAGCGACAGGAATAATCGCAGCGCCTGCGGTAAGGGTGCCAAGACGACTGAGAAATCGACGTTTGGTATTGTCCATAAAACACCTTTTTGGTTAGGAGTTAGAGTGCATTTCATAATATGAACGGATTATTAATAATTAAGTCAGTGCCGCCTATTGTGGTTTTCCACATAGCGTAAGGTGAGTTGATCTAAAACAAGAAAAAGAGTTGGGAAAAAAGCAGAAGTTGTTATTCTTGGAAAGTATTTCAAATAAGAGCGAAAAGATAATGAGCAATGGATGGCAAATACAGGGTCGTAAAATCAGTCTATCGTTGTGGGTAGGGTGCGTGTGTTTGTTGTTATCTCATGCGGTCTTTGCTCAAGCTCAAACCGTTAATGTTGATGTCGGTGTATTGGCTACCCGTGGCGGAGCTGAAGCTCAAAATCGTTGGCAACCGACGATGGATTGGTTGAGTGAACGCGTTCCTAATACTCATTTTGTTTTGCATCCTTTTACGCTTCAACAAATGGAACAAGCGGTCGAGAATCAAACCGTTGATTTTGTTATCACCAACCCCGGTCAAGCGGTACGATTAGGCAGACAATACCCACTCTCGTGGCTTGCGACATTAAGCAGCGCGAATACCACTCGTAAAAATGGAATCACCCATGCGATTGGCTCGGCGTTAGTGGTTCGTAACGATTCATCATTTACGACCATCGAATCATTAAGTGGACAGTCCTTAGCGGCGGTCGATGAAAATGCCTTTGGGGGGTATCTGACGCTACGATTTGAGATTAATCAACTCGGATTAAGTCAATCAACGTATTTTTCAGATACGCAATTTTTAGGGTTCCCGTTAGATGCCTTAATTTATCAATTACGCGATAAACATATTGAGGGGGCGATTGTACCGGTATGTTTAATTGAGAGAATGAATAAAGAAGGATTGATAGACGCCTCTAACTATCGAGTGATCAATAATATCGCACCAGACGATTTTTCTTGCGCCACCTCAACGCCGCTCTACCCTAACTGGTCATTTGCTAAAACAGGGAAAGGAGTTGAACGATTAGCCAAACCGATCACCAGAGCTTTGTTGTCATTACCCAGTCATGAGTCTGCTGCGCTTGCTGCAAATTCGTTGGGTTGGACGTCACCCATTAGTCAGCTCTCAGTCGATAAATTGTACCAAGGTTTGGATATGCACCCATTGCAAAAACCGTGGTGGCAAGAAGCCGTCGCGTGGCTGAAGCAGAATCAACAATGGGGCTGGATGTTATTCATCTTAGTGATTGCACTTAATGGTTATCATTTTCTATTGGAATATCGATTCAGCCGCAGTAAACGAGAGCTAGAAAGTACGCTTCATAGTTTAAAAGAGAAGAACTCGATGCTAGAACATACCCAACGAGTGAGTATTGTTGGAGAGCTAGGAAGCAGTTTGGCGCATGAAATTAATCAACCATTAGCCGCAATTCGTAATTACAGCCAAGGGGGATTGTTACGCCTTAAAAAGGGACTGCCAGCGCAAGAGTTAATTCCCGTTTTAGAGAAAATAGAGCAACAGGTCATTCGTGCGGATAGCATTGTGCAGCGGTTACGTAAACTGATTAATAAGCGCCAAATAGCCAAAGCAGAATGTGATATTAATGGCATCATTAGCGATACCTTAGCGTTATTAGAGTACGACTTTCAAAAGAAAAAAATTCATCTCACGCGAGATAATGCGGCTGAACCATGTCTTTTGTGGGGAGATGCCGTCGGCATACAACAGGTGCTGCTTAATGTTTTTAACAATGCAGCAGATGCTTGTACGCAGCGCGAAGAACAAGAGAACAATGTCACACATCAAATACATATCGAAACACAATGTGATGACACCAATGTTGTGATTAAAGTGCAAGATAACGGCATTGGGCTTAAAGAAGACAGTGAGTTGTTATCTAAAGCCTTCTTTACCACCAAAGAGAACGGTTTAGGATTGGGGCTTGCGATTTGTCGTGATGTAATTGAAACACATCAAGGGCAATTTTTATTAGAACCCGCATCACCACGAGGGTGTTGTGTCACGGTAATATTGCCACGACTAAGTAGACTGTCAGTCGATAAAAAAGAGATCGAAGAATAATTTTTGGATAAGGAAATCGAATGTCTGAACTAAAGTTACCCGTGTATGTGGTGGACGATGATGAATCGGTACGTGACTCATTAGCTTTTATGCTCGAAGGGCATGATTTTACTGTTTTTTCGTTTAAAGATGGGCAAGCGTTTATCGACCAAGTGGATTTGATGAAGCCTGGCTGTGTTGTGCTTGATAGCCGAATGCCGATCCTTCGCGGTCAAGAAGTTCATGCCATTTTGAATCAACAACAAAGCCCATTATCCGTGATATTTTTAACCGGACACGGTGACGTACCAATGGCGGTGGATGCCCTAAAGTTAGGGGCGGTGGATTTCTTTCAAAAACCCGTCGATGGTGAGCAATTGGCTGTCGCTATTTATAAAGCCATTACTTATTCTCTTAGTGCGTATGAATTGCAAGGCAGTCGCATTGCCTTACTGTCTTTGACCGAAAGAGAGCATGAAATTTTACAGTTAATTGTAAAAGGTAAACGTAATCAACAAATTGCCAATGATTTGTGCGTGGCGGTGAGAACCGTTGAAGTTCATCGTTCCAGTTTGATGAAAAAATTCGATGCAAAGACGGTGGCGGACTTAGTGATGAGCTACGCAAAAATACACGCATAACATCCATATTAGTCGTATGACTATTTATGGGTAGCCAACGTTTTTTGCTATTTTTTCTGATATAATTATCGGTCCGTGACATAGTAGGAAGATTGTGTCTCTTTTTTATTTCAAATAGATATTATTTAATTGTCATGCGCAAATTCCTCGTATTAATTACTTTTCTTGTTTCGTTCTCATCTGAAGCCAAAATGCTTGAATTTTGGAGTGCTTTTGGGGACAACGTAGATAAAAAACTGGCTGAAGAGTTTGAAGCCCGAACGGGTAATCAATTGATGATACGCAAGTTTTCTATCGATGAAATGAAAGCCGAATTACTGTTAGCCTCCCGCTCAAAAAACTACATGCCAGATGTTGCATGGGTGCCTTCTGATTTTTTAGGTTTACATAAGTTTATCGGTTTGAAAGCGATTCCTAAAGAGTGGATCAAAGAAGATCAATTAGAGGAAGCGGCCAAGCAAAGTGCGATGGTGGGTAATGAGTACATGGGTTTACCCTTGTTTCTTGGTAACCACCTCATGCTGTTTTATGACAAAAGTAAAACTTCAGAGTCAGTCACTCGTTGGGAACAACTGCAAGCGCTGTCAAAACAAGATCCAGATAAAACGCACATTGTGTTTAGTGTGAAAGACATGTATTTCTTCTCTGCGTTTTTTAGCTTATTCCATCCAGATATACCGCTTGATAAGATTATCTTTAATGATGAAAAAAGCATGGAGACATTGCAGTTTTACCATGATGTCGCCGCGACTAATCATATTCACCCTGAGTGCAGTTATGTGTGTGGGCGTCAGCAATTTATCGATGGTAAAGCGTCTTATCTAATCGATGGTGATTGGGCTGTTAGTGATCTGTCTGACGCTTTTGGTGACAACCTTGGTATTGCGTCACTGCCAAGTTATCGAGGTATCCCAATGAGATCGTTATCTGCGGGTAAAGTATTGACGATGACAAGAGGCGGATATCAAAATCCAGAAAAGAGAGAGATGATTAAACAATTAATATTACTCTCTCAAGATAAAGAATTTTTAACTCAATTGATCAATAAACATCAGTACATCTCAGCATCAGAAGAGGTGAATCGTGTCTCAATGTCATCCAATAAAAACGTGATGTATTCGGTATATCAACAATATCTACGCTCTCAACCGATGCCAACAAGTTTGCGTGTTTCTTTTATTTGGGAAGCCTTAGCAAGAGGGGCATCTCGACATTCTGATGGGATGCCAAAAAAGGAAACCATGGAATATATCGAAAATCTAATAGACCGATATTCTAAAAAGGTGGAGGAGCAGTGATCCGTCGTCCATTTTTAAGTTTACGTAAAGTATTTACTTATGTATTGCTTTGCACTGCGTTGATTCCACTGATTTTTATTAGTCATTTTTTGACCAATAGTATTGGTGAGAAATTACTGAATCAAAAAGAACAACAAATCCAAAATGCGGTATCCACTATTGCTCAAGAGATTGTTATTGAATTTGATCGTATACAACAAAGTCTGAACTGGCTTTCTCGTGATCGTTTTAACATTCAAGCACTTGATAATATTCTTTATTCTAGCGTGGTGATGCATAATTTGACGCGCTTTAGTGAGCTATCAAGTTTAATTAACAGTGTGTATATATTAAATGAAGATTGGGAACCATTGTACGATCTGAATGGTCGTTCATATCATTTCGAAAACAGTCAATTATTAAAAGAAATCAGTCAAGATAAGTCTATTTATGAGCAAGGGTTAACCGCGGTTCGATTTTATACTGAACCAAACCTTATTAAAGGGCTTTCATCGTCGGAAGGGATTACTTTAGTCACTCCAATGCTAGCGTACAATTTAGAAGGCTCTGGTCGCTATAGGGCGTCTGGTTATGTAGTGGTCTTAATCTCATTTGATACGATTGAGCAGCATTTTCAACATTTCCTTTTAGAAAATGAAAGTTTTAATATTAAGCAGCATGTAATCGGTGAATTGGAAGCGTTACCGAAAAGCGACAATGAAGCTTTAGAGCGTTTGTTTATCTTAGATAATGATTTTTTCTCGTCCGCATTGACGTTGGATATCTGTTATCAATTCTCTGATTTCTCTCGTTTAAAAGAGATGAAATCAACATTAGTTGCCTTGTTTACCGTGATTGGGTGGACTTTTATTGCGGTGTTATTGCTGTCGATGGGGATTACCCGGTGGATATCGAAAGAACTTCTTGAGATGGAAGAGATGATCGTCAGTTACGCATCAAATAAAGCGCCGAAAGAGACATATTTTCAATTTACTGAATTTAACCGAATGTCGGTGGTTCTTAGTAAAATGAGTGTGACTATTCGAAATCAATTGCTTGAGTTAAAGAACACAAATGATGAACTTAATAAATCTAAAAACTTAGTTGAATTGAGTAACGAAAAACTGTCGACCTTTAATCAAGAGCTTGAGATCCAAGTCAACAAACAGACGGCACAAATCAGTGACGCGTTATTTAGAGAAGAGTTGAATAAAAATAACTTAGCGGCGGTGATTGAATTTGGCTCAGAATACAAATCGTTGAGTTTTCATGAGGTTCCTGAAAAGGTGGAACAACAACTGAATAAACTGTTTCCTTATATCGATTGGAGATTGCGTTCAGAGCCTTTAGGTGAAAAAGAAGGGATACAAATAGTATCGAGTAACGATAAGTTGTTAGCGAGTCTGCATTTTATTTCGACACCACAGCTCGAAGAGCAAGTACTTGTGTTTGAGCTTTTTGTTAAACAACTGTCTTCGTGGTTAGAGTTAGCGGATATTGCTCGAAGTGATACGTTATTACCGGGAGGGAACCGTAAAGCGTTTGATGAAGATTTGTTGCATTACCAGAAACGATACCGAGATTCTGAGTTAGATTGGAACTTTGGTTTGTTTATCTTGGATGTGAATGGCTTAAAAGCGATCAATGATCAATACGGTCACAATGTCGGTGATGATTTGATAAAGGCCAGTGGTTATGATATTACAGAGGCGATACCGAACAACTCGAAATTTTACCGAATTGGAGGGGATGAATTCGCTCTATTGGTGAAAGGTGTTACGCAAAATGAGTGTGTATTGCTGTTTGAGCAGTTGCAAATACATCAACAACAATTGAGGTTTTCTGATAAAAACGCTCAATTGCATCCTGCGCATTATTCTATTGGATGGTCATGTTCAGACAACACCGAATTACTTAAGATGTTTACTGTTGCTGATGAACATATGTACCGAGAGAAAAGGGCATACCAGAAAAAGAAAAAATAACAGCGCTTTTGATGATCATGAATGAAAATAAAGAGGAATGTCGATGTCGGTATTCCTCTTTATTCATTTTAAACCATTAATATATTTATGTTTTATTCAAAACCAGATAACGTTTGTTTAAGTAATAGACTTATTTGTTGTTGCTGTTTTTCATCGAGCGCAGAAAAAAGGTTTTCTTGTAATGCGGCGTGTTCTTCAATCAACACATCAATTAACGCAAACCCATTCTCTGTCAGTGAGATCATCACACTGCGTCTGTCTTCTTTACTGTGTTCTCGAATGATTAACCCTTTTGATTCCAATTTATCTAATCGGTTTGTCATTGCACCAGAAGTCAGCATCATCGAGTTCATTAACTCTGAGGGTGTTAGCTTATGAGGTGCACCAGAGCGACGTAAAGTACTTAGAACATCAAACTCACCCATCTTAAGATCGTGTTGTTTATGTAACGCTGAAATATCACATTCAAGGTGTTTCGCAATTCGGAGTAATCTGCCCATTATTGCCATCGGGCCGGTATTCATCGTCGGTTTTTCATTTGCCCATTGAGCAACCACTTTATCGATAGCATCCATTTTTTATATTCCACAACATAGCAACCGGAAAGTATCTTAGCATGAAGATACTTTACAAGACGAGTCCAATCCCGTAAATTGAGGCTAAATCTATCTTCATATAAAGATAATTAACATGAATGTACTATTAGCAATGATCCCGGCCTTCTTTTGGGGAACGACTTATGCCGTCACTCAGTTTACGCTTCCTGATTGGCCGCCATTATTACTAGGGGCTTTACGTGCCTTACCTGCTGGGTTACTTCTTTTATTCATTAAGCCAAGTTTACCAAAGAAAAGTGAATGGCCTATTTTACTTGTATTAGGGGCGATTAATATCGCGGCCTTTTTTAGTTTGATTTTTGTGATGGCGTTGACGCTTCCTTCTGCTATTTCTGGGGTCGGAATGATCTCGGTTCCTGTTTTTGCGATGGTTCTGCACTGGGTTGTTTATAAGAAAATGCCAACGGCGATTCAAGCTATTTCAGGAGCGTTATTGATTTTCTTAGCATGGCAGTTGTTTGACCCGAGCCAGATAGTGTTAAACCCTGTTGGTTTGGCGGCAATGCTTACGGCGATTTGCTGCATTGTTGTTGGCAGTGGGATCACTAAATCGTTAGGTGGAAGAATGCATTGGTGGAAGGTGCTGACATGGCAACTTATCATTGGTGGTACATTTATGCTGATAGGCGCGTTGATTCATAGTCAGTTCGACAGAGAGCTGTATGTTAATGCAGTGACTCATATCAGTATGAATAATGTCTTAGGGCTTGTTTGGTTGCTGACGTTGAACACTGCGTTGGCTTATGGCATGTATGTATGGCTTTTACAAAGAATGACCGTGGTTGAATTTACTTTTGGTGGTATTGCAAACCCGATAGCAGGCATCGTGACAGGTTTAGTGTTAGTGAACGAAACCTTTTCTATGCATCAATATGCCTTAATGGCAGGCATGATCGTGGTTTCTTTATTACCTCAAGTCATGATGATAGCAAAAAACAAAACACGTAAATAAAAAGTGGCCCATTAAAGCGATCTAACGGGCCAATTGTCGAGATAAATAGAGATTACTTTCCAGTGACGCTAAATAGGATGATTGCGTCATGAACACCCTGAATAAACATCTGCATAGCGATAACCGTTAAAATTAACCCCATTAATCGAGTCGTAATGGCGATGCCACTTTTACCTACTTTTGCGATCAATTTTTGACCGTATAAAAAGCACACTAGGGTAATTAAACATAAGATAGCAAAAGACGAAATGGTCACGACAATATTAGTAAATCCACCTGACGCTGAATAATTCATCGCCGTTGCTATGGTTCCTGGTCCTGCCAGAATCGGAAGGGCGAGTGGAGATATTGCGATATCATTATCACTGGATGCCTCTTCCGTTTTGTCTTTACTGTTGTTCGGTGAAGTGGAATGAAGTGTTGAGCTATTGCCTTGTAACATGTGATAACCCACCATGAAAACAAGAATGCCGCCAGCAAGCCTTAATGCAGGCAATGTAATTCCAAACAGTTCAAAGATCCCTTTTCCTAAAATACAGAATAACGCAATAATAATGAAAGCCGTCGTTAATGCTTTAATGGCGGTTTTTTTTCGTTGTGGCTCTGATTGATCACCCGTCATGCCAATGAAGACGGCAGTGTTTGCTATTGGGTTCATCATTGCAAAGAATCCCATGAATACGGTGACAGTCATTGTTGCAAAGTCGTGCATGATTCAATCCTTTTAAAGGTTCTTATATTTATAGAATGACTAAGCATACGTGTTGATATTCGTATTGTCGTTATTTGCCTAATATTACGCAGTTTACATATTATTGATGCTGTTTATGTAATTACGAATTATCTGTGATAGTACTGCTTAAGTATATAATTTGTGTAATTTATTAACTCGCTTGTAGGTTAATAATTATTTCTTTGTAGGTCTTGGCCTACAAAAGTAAATCAATTCATTATTTATCAATGGTTTATTGGTATTTCTTGTAGTTGAGAATATTGACATTAACTAACTTGGCATTAGGCTTAGGCCTTTACATACTGTTCTTGGTGTTTTAAGCATGGGCAAAATATTAAATTTCATTGTGATCTTATTTCTGCCTGCGGTAGCGTATTCACACGAGATCAACCTCACTCCAATAGAAAAAGTGTATATAAAGACAAATCCAACGATCTCAATTGCCGTGTTATCGGAGAGTTGGTCGCCTTATATAGAGAAAACACCAGTAGGTGAATATAATGGAATTCATATCGATTATATTAAAAATATAACGTCAATTATTGGGGTGAAGGTTAAATATAATACGTTTGATTCCGTTGATGAGTTATTAAAAAGCGTAGCCGAAGGTGAATCTGATATTGCGGTTGGTTTTAGCCAAACGCCTGAACGTGACCGTGCTTTCTCTTTTTCTGTTCCTTTTTTTACGGGCAGTGTTGCCGTTTGGTATCGAAAAACCAGAGCGGCTTACATGCCGATTCAAAGCCTTTCTTGGGCTTGTGTCTCAGGGACTATTTATTGCGAACGACTGAAAGAAAAAGGAATTGAAGAAATTGATGAGAAAAAGCATTTTTTAGACGCGATTAATCTTGTTAATGAAGGCGAAGCCGATGCCATTATCGCTAACTATGTGACGATTGCAGAATACTTAAATGATTCTAATATTGTTAAAGGAACCACTAAATTACCAGAATGGCTAGAACCGGAAAGTGCGGGGGTTATTGCATCTAAAAAAAATAAGATATTGATTAATATAATAAATAAAGTGCTTGATGAGAAAGAAGATAGAGCTCCTCACGCTCAAATAGAATCAGATAATATTTATCATCAAAGTGATTTGCTGAATCTGGCTTATCGAAATATGAACGCGGAAGAGCAAACGATTAGATACAGTTTGAAAGAAGATTCTTATCCTTTGTTTTATCGTAATGATAAAGGTGAAATAACGGGCTATTTATTTGATTTTATTAAGTTAATTCAGGCTCGTACAGGCTTGAAGTTTAAATACGTACCAAGCATTGGAAAAACGGCATGGAACAGTTTGTCTGATGGTGATATTGACCTTGTTCCCATTGCTTATCCTGGTGAAAATAACGACAGTAATATTACGCTAAGTCACCCTTATATCTCTATTACGTATCGCTCGATTGAAAAGAAAGATTATGTTGATGCAAACAAACCAACAGGGGTGTTAATCGCGTCAAATAATACTAAAACAAGTTTAATTAGGTCGTTTTTTTCTAATTCGACAAAAACGTACGATGACGTTAAGTCATTATTAAATGATTTAGAACTTGGGGAGATTCGTTGTGCTTATTTACCCAGTGATCTTATTGAAGGTGTTATTGCTAAAGATTTTACGGATCATTTTTCAATTGGAAAAAGCCCAGATCGAATTGTCGATATTTCATTTGCGGTATCTAAAAATAACGTATTGCTGTCAGAAGTGATTAATGGCGTATTAGCTACAGTCGATCATGAAGAATTAACCAAATTAAAAAGAGGCTACAGGCAATTTAATGTTATTTATGGCTATGAAAAAAGTCAGGTTTATAAAGTTTTATTTTTATTTTCTTGCGCTGTTTTTCTGGCTTGTTTAGTCATTTATTTTTGGTTAAATAATTTAAAACTGCAAGTGAAGCTAAAAGAAAAAGACGCAAAACAATCTGAGTCAGATAAGGAATGGCTACAAAGTATTATTAATGAGCTGCCAAGTATTATTTTTATTCATGATGATAAAAATCGAGTGTTACTTAGTAACTGTCCTTTATTTCAAAGTGATAGATGCAGTGCTTGTGTGTTTTCTAAAGGTCAAGATGAGGTCACTTCCCTCAAAGATAATCAAAAGATTATTACAGAAGACATCATTATTCGCGATACGTTGTTAATCGATGGCTGTAATCTAAGGTTTGAACAAGTTGATCGCGTAAGAAAAAGGATTACCGATCCAAATACACAACGAGTATCGATGTTAACAGTGATCCACGACATTACAGAACAGAAAAAACAAGAATCCGCTTTAATTACAGCGAACGATGTGGCTCAAGAGGCCATTATTTCTCGTGAGCTTTTTCTAGCAAGCATGAGTCATGAATTAAGAACACCAATCGCAGGAATTACTGGTCTACTTGAGTTGTTAGCAAAGCGAGTAAAAGGCTCTGAAAAAAAAGGGCTCGTTGTCAACATCTCTTCCTCAATGCGTCATTTGCATTTATTGGTTAATGATATTCTCGATTTTTCAAAATTAGAGGCTCAGCAATTAAGTTTAGAGTTAAGAGATTGTCATTATTTACGCGAGCTTGGTGATGTATTTCGATTGCATAATGCGGCCGCGTTTGAAAAGGGAATTCGCTTTTGTGTTGATATAGAACCGAATCCGATCAATGTGATTAAAGTGGACTCATTACGATTAAGTCAAATCGTTAATAATTTACTTTCTAATGCCGTTAAGTTTACGGAAAAAGGGCATGTAGAAGTGAGGGTGTCATTAAATAACGAGGTTATGAAGGTACGTATTTGCGATACGGGGTTAGGGATGAATGATGCTCAACTTGAAACGGTATTTAAGCCATTTACTCAAGCAGATAACAGCATCGCTCGTAAATATGGCGGTACAGGCCTTGGGCTAAATATCGTGAATGAATTGATTTATTTGATGAAAGGGACGTTTTCAATTAAGAGTACCGAAGAGGTTGGTACGGTGATTGAATTTTCAATTCCTATTGAGGTTATTTCTTATTATGACGACCCATTTAAGCGACTGCATATTGAGTGTGAAGTTGACGACAGTACATTACATCAATGGATAAGTGTATGGACGAAATCGGAGGATAAGTTACCTAGCATTGATAAAAAGCGAGTTAAGATCATCGATACTTGTCAAGTCGATACCGAGAACAATGACGTCGCGGTGATTTGCCTTAATGGCAACAATAAAGAGAAAAAAATGTGTGATAGTGACACATGCTCTATTAGTAACGATCCCTTATTTATTGATGAACTGTATTCAGGACTGGTCAGCATTATGACAGAGCCTTTACGGTGTGAGTATCAGGCGTTAATGCCGTTATGTGGCACAGTCTTAATCGCAGAAGATAACCAAATTAATCGAGTTCTGTTAATGAAACAGCTAGAGGAATTGGGCGTCGTACCTGTTGTGACAAATGATGGTAAAGAAGCTTTAGATAAACTGAGAGAAAATCCAGAAAAGTACGATTTGTTGATCACCGATTGTCATATGCCTATTTTGGATGGGTTTACTCTGGCGAAAAAAGTCAGACAAGAAATCGTAGAGTTTGATAACAAAGTTATTATCGGTTGTACGGCAGAAGATTTACGTACCTCACGCTTAAATGGTAAGACATCAGGGTTTGATCACATGTTATTTAAACCTTATGGACTCAGCGATCTCCATTCATTATTAAGTCAGTACTTGAGTCGTGGAAGACAAGACTCAAAGACCCGAGTATTAACGCCGCCTCCTTCGTTATTGAATAAGTTTATTGAGCTAGATGATCGGGGGTTAATGACCATTTTTATCAAAACGATGAAAGAAGACATGGCGTCTTTGGCTAAAATGTCATCGCAAATAGAAATTCAAGAAATGCTGCATCGCATAAAAGGCGGAGCAGGAAGTATCGGGTTAGAGTCATTAACATTATTGATTGATGAGATATCAAGTGACGCTTTTTATTCAAACAAATATGAAAAAGGATTAGAGAAATTAATGCTTGAGATGAAGACAATCATAGAAGACGCATCAACGTGGTATAAAGAAAAAAATGATTAAATTAAGCATCCTCATTGTGGATGATCATCCGTTACAAGCGCTTGTACTCGAAAATAACTTAAAGAGCATCGGGGTTGAGCATGTGAGCTCTGTCTACTCTGGTTTTCAAGCATTGGAAGCGATAAAAGAACACCAATTTGATGTGGTTTTCTGTGATTTAGATATGCCAGAAATGGATGGGATTCAATTATTAACTGCACTTAAAGAACATGAATACGGTGGTGGGGTCGTGATCTTGAGTGCGTTAGATTTGGTTGTATTATCAACCGTTGGGTCTATTTGTAAAAAGTTAGATTTTTCATTTACAGAGATCATGACAAAACCAGCAATGGTAAATGATTTATTACCCATCATAAAAGGCATTGATGCCCAAATAAATAAACAAGAATTTAAGTATATTAGTAATAGGTTTCAATATCATATTGATATATCCATATACGATGTATTACAAGCTTTGAGTTGTGGCGAAATAAAAAATTATTATCAGCCTCAAGTTGATTTTACATCGGGGAATATTGTTTCTGTTGAGATTTTAGCGCGTTGGATGCATCCAATATATGGATTAATGAGCCCCGCTGAGTTTTTACCTATCATTGAAAAAAACAATCTCACCGATGAATTGTTTGACGTGGTGATGACCAATGCGCTCTCTGATTATTCTCAAGGGCTATTGCCATACCCATCATCAATAAATGTCACTCAAGAATCACTTGAAAAAGCCGATTTCTCGAAGCGATTTTTAACTATGTGCCATAACCACAAAGTAAAGCCGGCTTTATTTACTGTGGAACTAACAGAAAGAGAAGCATTTAGTAATTCAATCACTCTTTTAGAGAACTTAACAAGGCTAAGAATCAATCAGGTTGGCGTTTCTATTGATGATTTTGGAACTGGGTATTCATCATTAATGAAGTTATCTCAATTGCCTTTTTCTGAAGTTAAGGTTGATCGAAGTTTTGTTTCGACCTGTTTAACGAATCATGCAAATAAAATCATTGTTGATTTTTCTTGTGCGTTAGTAAAAAAAATGAACATGATAATTGTGGCTGAAGGCGTGGAAGATGAAGCAACGTGGCTATATTTGAAAGACGTTGGTTTTGATCTTTGCCAAGGATATTACACAGGAAAGCCGATGCCAATTGAAGTATTAAAAATAGTATCTGAACTTGAGAGAAGTAAATAATGATAAAAAATAACATCAACATTTTAATTTTAGATGATCATCCTCTGGTGTGTGCTGCGATAGAAAACTTAATAAAACCTGTCAGCTACGTAGGGAATGTATTAACGTGTTTTAATACAAAAAAAGCGTTTGAGATACTTCAAACGGCATCAATTAATGTGTTGATCTTGGATGTGAATTTAGGAAACAGTGACGGTTTTGATTTTTATCGTCGGATTACCGCACATGGTTATAAGGGCAAAACATTATTTATTTCTGCAAATGATAGTCAGTTGTATTCTGATGCGGCGTTTAAATTGGGGGCAGATGGGTATATTTGTAAGTCAGAAAACATGAATTTAATAAAAGAGTCATTAGAAGGAATAATGAATGGCTATACCTTCTTTAAATTCAGACATAATGATGAAAAATCAAAATTTGATGTATCCCTGTCAAACAGAGAAACGGTGGTGTTTAATTATTTAATTCAAGGAAAAACGAACAGTGAAATTGCGGACATATTATCGCTTAGCACAAAGACCATAAGTACGTATAAAAGACGAATTTTTGATAAGTATAATATAAACAACATTGTTGATTTGCTTAGGATCAGTGAAGGCAAACTATGAATCTGTTTGTTGCTAAAACGCATCAATTAGTTGTTCGTTCAGCTTTGCTTTCTTTCATCCTATTTTTCTCTTTTGTTCTCCTTTTTGCTGACAGTTTGATTAAAAATGAAATCAGAGAATTTGATTTAATGGCAGCTCATATTGATGAATATAAACACAATATTTTATTGATGGGATTACTCATTGAAGCAAAAGTAAATGACGACCATGACGATGTACCTGAATTCCCAATGGATGGTTATTTTGATAGTCGAATTTTCAACTTTAAAAATACGCCGTTAAATGATGAAGAAATTGTGGTGCTAAATGTGTCTCGCTACATTTCTAACTTTTTACCTGGTTTTTTCAGTAATAGTAATATTCTCCTTTATTACCGTTCTTACTCTGGGATGAAGGTGTTCACAAACCGAGAAATGAAAAACGCTACATTAGATGAGAATGTATTTGAAAGTGAACGATGTAGAACGGTATCGGTTTGCACGCTATACAGCACTGCAGTAGCCCTTAAAGACAGAATGTTGATTTCGGGTATATACACTGATGCGATAACTAAACACTTAGTCATCACGCTATCTAGCCCCATATATAAAAAGAACAAAATTGTTGGTGATTTAGCGATTGATCTGTATTTGAAAAATTCGGAATTTTTATTTGGAAAAGACATATCGTTATCAAAAACAGGTAACTACAATGTAATGGTGATTGAAGATCAATCATACCCATTGCACCAATTTTCTTATAGTAAAGAATACATTGCAGATAATGGGACGATCTTTATCTACAAGCTGCCTTTTACTAAGTTGATTATTGATTTTATTTGGGCTGAAATCGGATTATTGTTATTGATGTTTTATATCCTTTGGAAGCTGTCAGAGTTAAAGGAAAAACAATTAAAGCTGACGAGTATTGAATCGGTGATTAATCGAGATGAATTAACGGGTTTGTACAATCGCTCTATTTTAAAAGACAAAGATTTACTCAATACAAAACAAAAAAGTAGCATGTCGGTGATCGTCATTGATGGTGATAAATTGAAATCAATCAATGATAATTTTGGGCATCACATTGGTGATGAGGCGATAAAGCAAATAGCTCACGGTATGCGAATGACCTTTAGAGAGAGCGATTACCTAGTGCGACTTGGTGGGGATGAATTTCTTGTCATATTGCCAAATTGTGATGTTAGTGTTGCCCAACGACTTGCGATTAAATTGCAAGAAAATATCAGTGCGGTTGCTTTTAGTAAGCATTTTCTATCGATCGATGTCAGTGCTGGGGTAACGGCCGTTTTGCAACAAGAGACATTAGCGACAGCAATAAAGCGAGCTGATACGCTGTTGTATAGCCAGAAAATGACTAAGGATATGCCATGAATTCCGATTTAAATTACAATTTATTGAAAGTGTTGTTGTTACTTAATCAACACCGTAATCTAAAGAAAGTGGCTCTTATTATCGGTAAGACAGAAAGTGCGGTAAGTAAGTATCTAACCAAAATGAGAGAACAAATAGGAGATCCATTATTTATTCGAACTTCTCATGGTTTAGAGCCTACTCATGTACTAACTTCTTTGTTACCTAGCTTTGAAAGTGGATTAAGTGTTATTGATAATGCGTTGTTTGAAAAAGGGAGCTTCTCTTCAGAAAATTATACCGAGACGATCCGAGTTGCGATTCATTCCGCAGTCATGTCATATTATTCAACGGAGATATATACAGCAATTCGTAAAGCCTTTCCTAAACCGATGATCGCGTTAGAAACGTGGACGGAGTCTACAGAGCAGCGAATTTTAGATAGTAAAGTTCATATTGGAGTGAGCTTTATGCATGAAGAGCGAGTCAAAAGTATTTATCAGTCAAAACTAACGGATACCACAATGGTTGCTGCGGTATCTCCAAACAGTTCGATTAATTCGTGGGAAGATGCAATTAGAGCGCCATTGATTTCTTTTAAAGTAAATGACTTTAATCATTCGAGACAGTATTTTATTGAACATTGTAAAAAAGCGGGGATCACGCTTAATTATAGAGTCAGCACGGATGATTTTGCCACTGCGACACGTTTGATTCAGCAAGAAGACATGGTTTTTATTTGCTTGAAGAGATTAATCAGTCCTTACAACGTTAAATTGATCCCTGTTCCTGACAATTTTCAAGGAAAGTATCCTTTTGTATCTTGCATGAAATTGGCGAATAGGAACAGTCCATTACACTGCTTACTAGACGACATCATTCGATTGGTGGTTGTTTGATTGTCTATAATTGTTGTTTAATAGCATCACTGACTTTCAATAGATCAATTAATGACGTTGCATTATGCTTTTCTAAAATTCGAGACTTATAGGTACTGATTGTTTTAGCGCTTAATGATAACAATACAGAAATTTGTTTATTACTGTAACCTCTCAATAGATAATTAAGTACAATGATTTCTCTATTGGATAAATCGACATCTTTTTTTATGGATGTGCTTTGCTTAAATAATGTATAACCTCGTAATACATTACTCATCGCATCATTGATAAGCGTGGTTGATTCTTCTTTCGAAATATAACCATTTGCCCCTAATTTTTTTGCAGAGTCTGAATACATTTCATATCCGTAGCTAGAAATCACCAGAATAGATCCCTTGAATTGATTCTCCCTGACTTTTTTAATGAACTCTAGCCCGTTAAATTTATGTTGTTTAATGTCTAGAGAGATAAATCCTATATTATTATTCGCTAAAATAGCCAGTGCTTCTTGCATTGATGTTGCATGAAACACATTATTAATTGTTTCTTTTTTCTTTAAATAAGCAGTAATTGACTCAACGATAATTGGAAATGTATCTAGAACTAATGCATTGATCTTTTCTGAAGCGGGCATGGGTGAACCTTATTATTTTTTGAACTACTGTCACCAAATGCATCCTGCGGACATATCCATGTTCTCTTGCTTTCACAGTGTAACTTTAAATTTAACATCTTAAAGGAAATATAAACTTTCCATAATGGAAAGTAAAACATTTATATTTTTTCCATTTTGGAATTTTTAATTAAACAATCCATTTTTTGTGCATTAATTCATTCGTTAACCATTGGCATGCTTTACCGTCATTATCTTTATGCCATGCAATAAATAAAGGGGGATTCACTCTTGGTACAATGCATTTTTTTTCGATTAATATGCCTGTTTTAAGTTGCTCTCTAATTAAGTGCCGAGGTAAAAATCCAACACCGACGCCCATCATTTGAGCTTCAATTTTTCCTTGCATGGTTTTAAACCGGATTTGTTGTTTACTTTTAAATAACCCGGTATCTCTGGTTGGTAGTAATAAAGAAGAATCAGAGACAATTAAAGAGGGATAAAGTAATAAATCACTGGCTTGGATAGTTCGATTCACTAAAGCTAAAGGGTGATACTGGCTTACAGCAAACAGAAACTCGACTCGACCAATTTCTTTTATTTGATACTCCCCTTTTGGCAAATGGTCTGAGACACCAATGGCTATGTCGGTACGGTTGCTATGAAGGGCATCCCAGCCCCCACCGAGTGATTCTTCAGAAATCGTGATGTTTGTCCCATGTTCTAATTTATTGAACTCTATAATTGATTCTAATAAAGGAAATAGAGGGATTATTGTGTCTCTTGAGATGGTAATATTTCTTTCCCAGCCAGAATCGAGCTGTTTCACTGCGGATTCCAATTTATCTGTCGCAATGAGAATTTCTCTTCCTTGTTCTAATATTAGTCTCCCAGCAGAAGTTAGAACGGCTTTCTGTTTTGAACGATCAAATAAAGTAACACTCAGATCTTCTTCTAATTTTTTGATGGTATATGTTAAGGCCGAGGGGACTTTAAACAGAGATTCTGCCGCTGAAGCGAAGCTGCCTTTTCGGTCTATTGCATCTAATGCTCTTAATGCATCAAGTGTTATCGGGGAGTTCATTGGTGTCCTTATCTCTTTAGTTCAAAATAATTGAACTACTTGGTCAAAATTCTCTAATTTCATTCAAGAATAGCATATTTATACTGGTGGAAAGAACAAATGGAGTCTTCTCTATTTTTAATTAGTTTATTAAAGGAAATACAATGAAACAAAAAATTAGCCAACTATTATCTTCGACCGCAGGCTTTAGCACGTTGGCATTACGTATCCCTATCGGAATTATTTTCATGGCTCATGGTTCACAAAAACTATTTTCATGGTTTGGTGGTTATGGCTTAGAAGGGACTGGACAGTTTTTTGAATCAATTGGTTTAGCGCCTGGGGTCGCAATGGCGTTTTTAGCAGGCAGTGCAGAATTTTTTGGTGGGTTATTCATTTTACTGGGTCTGTTAACTCGTCCTGCTGCACTTGCTTTAGCATTTACTATGGTTATTGCGATTGTTAGCGTGCATTTACCAAACGGTCTATTTATGGCTGACGGTGGGTATGAATTTGGTTTAGCACTTTTAGCTGCATGTGTATCATTAATGCTGTCTGGTAGTGGAAAATTATCTCTAGATGCATGGCTAAGTAATAACGTTATTAAATCGTGACAGTTGATAATTTAACCATTTATAACGAATAGTTTATGGTTTTTCTATTGATTTTATTAATGTGAAAATAAAAAGTCATATACAATTTGTGTATGACTTTTTGTTATCAATAAGTAATTTATTTGGTTTGTGCTTGTATTTAAATTAATTCTTATTTTTGTTGTCTTTTCTCTATTGACTTTATTGTCATTGCCATTAAATAAGGTAGTATTTTACTACGCATTAATAAAATAGAATGGATATATGAAAACCTTAAAAGGAAAGTTACTGCTTATTTTTATAGGCATGAGTGTTGTGGTTTGTTTTGGATTGTCTGGATTTGGGTATCTCAATTTTAAAGATGAAAGTCTTACTTCTTATAATCGAACAATGACAGAAAAAACAGAGTTAATTTCAACGAATTTAACATCAAAAATAAAAGAATATTTTAATGTAATCAATTCTATTTATGTTGATGTCGATTCTAGTGGTACGCTGATTGATATCGATAAAACATCGAATATATTAGAAGGTATTAATAAGAAATTGGTTCTCTTTGATAATATATTTTACGCCGATAAAACAGGTTTAACGGTTTCTTCAGATGGCAAAGGCATTGTTCCTAATTTCAATGGTAAATCTAGAGAGTGGTATCAAAGAATCTTCTCCGGTGAAAACGAAGTAATTACAGAGGTTTATACTGATACTGATAATAACCAAGTATTCTCTTTTGCTATACCAGTAAAACGAAATAATCAAATTGTCGGTGTTCTTGCCGCGTCTCTTCCTGTTTCAACGTTTTCTGATTTTATTAGTGAATTAACACTTAACAATCAAGTTTACGTATATAGAAAAGATGGTTATATTTTATCATCAAAAAAATCTGAATATATTGGTAAAAACATGCACGATGTTAGGCCTCAATATTCGGTTTTATCCCCTAGTAATACATCAATGACGTACGATTCTTATACTCAGGATGACACTATTTATGTTGTTTCATCTTTAGAGAAAAGCCAGAATTGGATGATAGCGTCATTTGAATATAATGAGGTTATTCTTAAATCAAGCAATGACACTTTATTTATCTCAATGGTGATTGCTTTAGTCTCTATCGTGTTGTTTTCTTTGATTATCTATAAAGTGATTATGGATTTTATCTACAAACCATTAGGTGGAGAACCAGCCCATATTGAGAATATAATTAAACGTATTTCTCAAGGTGATTTAACCATGGAACTGACATCATCGAGTAAAGATACGGGTATTTATGCCAGTGCTGTTGCGATGATCAAAGAGTTAAAACGTGTTATTGAAGGCAGTCACCAGATATCTGAAAATGTATCAACAGCGTCAACTGAGCTTGCTGCTGTGATGACTCAATCAGAAGTCAATGCTCAACAAGAGACGGCACAAATAGAGCAAATAGCGACGGCGGTAAGTGAATTATCAAGTACGGCTTCTGAGGTTAGTATTAATGCGTCTAATGCTGAAGGGGCGGCGAGTGCTGCTCAAACTAATGTCGCTTTAGGTCATGAGGCATTGTCGAACTCTAGTACTATTGCAACTAAGATTGGTGCTTCGGTTGAAGACTCTGTGATTATAGTTAATCAGCTCAAGGAGTACTCAACAGAAATTGGTGGTGTTATTGATGTGATTAATAGTATTTCTGAACAAACGAATTTATTAGCGTTGAATGCTGCGATAGAAGCCGCAAGAGCGGGTGAACAAGGTCGTGGTTTTGCTGTTGTTGCTGATGAGGTTCGTTCTTTAGCAGGGAAGACACAACAATCTACGGTTGATATCCAAGAGATCATTGCTAAGTTGCAAGAGCAATCAGATAAAGCGGATATTTATATGAAGTCGAATTCTCAATTGATCATTGAATCACAAGCGGTTGCTGAGAAAGTGGCGAGTGCATTTACGGGGATTGCTAATTCGGTTACTGAAATTTCAGACATGAATACGTTGGTTGCTGCTGCATCAGAGGAGCAATCAAGTGTGACAAATGAGATTGCACAGAATATAAATATTGCTTCTGAGTTAGTGACTCAAAACGTGAGTGGTATTTATCAGAGCGCGAAAGCAAGTGAAGAGTTATCTGAGTTGTCAGTAAGACAAAAAGACATTCTTTCCTTTTTTAAAGTGTAGTATTCATAACGCATTTTATACTAAGAATAAGATCGTTTCTCATACTAAGTCACCCTATATAAAGGGTGACTTTTTATTTAAATGTTTGCTGTTAACTCTGTTGTAGAGATTCTAATTTGGCAATGGTTGTTTGAGTAATAAGTACATCATCCATATAGTAACTAACCTTTTCGCCATTACGCACTCCGCGTAAAATCGCCGTTTCTCCTGTGTTGTAAGTGATGTCCATTTGAATTGTATTGTCATCAATTTTTTGCATTTCGCCGGTAGAAATTGTTCTCTGGTTTACTAATGGATCAATGGGAGCACTACGTAATGATGGGTCTAGCTCATCATTTACTTTAAAATGGGTGTCTGTCTTTGAATCAAATATGTGTGGATTGCCAGATATTGGATTTTTTCCTGTCCAAAATTCTAATGAGTTAAATACAACATAATCAGCTGCGGTAGTAATGCCGTAAACAGGCGCAAGAAGCAAGTTAACTCCTGCTCTAGCGTAGCGATTATCCACAACTTCAACATT
>SAMEA5043647__coassemble_231_pt1 | contig 22598 bp, 18 predicted proteins | sample SAMEA5043647__metabat2_low_PE_001 | metagenome-assembled genome bin SAMEA5043647 (sample SAMEA5043647) | Gadus morhua | reverse complement strand
TGCATATGGCTTATGTGATAACAAAAGCCAACATTACGAAACAACTTTAACCTTTTCATAGCACCTTGGTCTAGCGTCATTTTAACTCTACAGAATATAAATTCAGGCTTTAATTAATTCTCAATATTTAAAATCAACCTAACCAAGATAAATCAGAAGTAAAAACCAAGTTATAGGCAATAAAGAGAGATTAAAATAGTTACGTTTCAATAAAAAACGAAGGCATAACGCTTTCTACATTGAGTAAGATCTCATTTTTTAGGCGAAAAAAAACCAGCCTAAAAGTGACTGGTTTTTTTATCTATGAATCTACAGAGATATACTATTCTGCTTTCTCTTTTTTCTCTTTCTTCTCATCGTACATTTCTTCAATTTCGTCTTGATAACGCTCACTGATAACTTTACGACGTAACTTTTGTGTTGGGGTTAATTCACCTTTATCCATCGAAAATGCTTTCGATAATAATGTGAATTTTTTCACTTGTTCAAAACGAGCCAATTCTTTTTGTAAATTAGCGACACGCTTTTCAAGCATTTCGACAATTTCACTGTTCTTAACTAATTCCATACGGTCATGGTAAGCAATATTCAACTCTTTTGCGTATTCTTCAAGAGCATCATAACAAGGAACAATCAATGCAGAAACAAACTTACGCGTGTCAGCAATAACGGCAATTTGCTCAATAAAATGATCTTTACCAATCGCCCCTTCAATCACTTGTGGTGCAATATATTTACCACCAGAGGTCTTCATAAGCTCTTTAATACGATCAGTAATGTATAAATTACCGTCGGCATCAAACTCACCAGCATCGCCTGTTTTTAGGAAACCATCTTCAGTAAAGGTCAATGCGGTTTCTTCTGGCTTATTATAATATCCTTTCATGACCATCGGACCACGAACTAGAATTTCATTCTTTTTGCCAATCTTAACTTCAGCGCCAGGCATTAATGTGCCTATAGAATCAGGATGAAATTTACCGTCTTCCCAGCATGAAATCGTTGCTGTGGTTTCTGTCATGCCATAACCTAATTTAACATTGACGCCAAGCGCATGAAAAAACCGGCCAATGGTTGCATCTAATTTAGCGCCACCACACGGCATAAAATTGATGTTTCCACCCAAAATCATTCGTAATTTAGACAACACTAACTTATCTGCAATTTTATGAGACTGTTTCAGTATCCATGAAGGTTCACGTGCCTCTTGTTTACAAGCAGACATCTTCGCCCCCATATTTACAGCCCAAGTAAACATCACTTTACGATGAGCAGGAGCACGGGATACTTTTTCATGGACCGTTGAGAAAATCTTCTCGTAAAAACGAGGAACCGCACACATAACCGTTGGTTTAACTTCAGTGAGTGCGTCTTTAATTAAGTTTGTGTTTGGTAAATAGCAGTTAATCGCGCCTTTATAAAGAACGTAAAACGTCCAAGCACGTTCAAAAACATGCGATAACGGTAAGAAACACAATGATACGTCTTTTTCCGTTAGCGCTAAATTCGTGTTATGTCCCTCTAATTGAGAACCAATATTGGTGTAATCTAGCATTACCCCTTTTGGCTCCCCTGTCGTACCAGAGGTGTAGATCAATGTCAGCAAATCATCCATTTCAGCCGTATCAAGGCGATGAGTTAACTCTTCTTGATGAGATTCATTTGCTGCAGAAATGAAGTCATTCCACGAAATACCAGCTTCGTGATCATTTAAATCAATGTCATCACTTAACGCAACAATATGAGTTAATTGTGGGCATTGTTCAAAAATCACAACCGCCGAATTATACTGCGCTTGTTCACCCACAAATAATATGCGGATATTTGCGTCATTAATAACATAAGCCGCTTGTGTTGGTGTGTTCGTTGGATAAATAGGCACAGGCACTGAACGCAATTGCATTGTTGCAAAATCAGCAACAGTCCAGCGAGGCATATTATTGGCGAAGATCCCTACTTTCTCTTGTATTTTCAATCCATGAGCTAATAGTGCTAAAGACAGAGTATCCATTTGCTGACCAAATTCACCCCAAGTGATGTCACTCCATGCTGAGCACTGAGTGTCACTCCAAGCGCCACATTTACGTTCACGTAATGCAGTGTCATTTGCACGAGTTGCAATGTGCTGGCGGATCTCTTTTACAATATGTGGATTTTGAATAGTCATCTCGTATCACCTTTAGGCTTACACTTGTAAGCTATAATCTAAACAAAGTGTACAAGTGGTGCTAAAAAAGGCAATACTTTCCCTGTATAAAATGTAAGGAATGTTGTACGAAACTCATTTCTGATGAGCCGTATTAACAAGTTCATTATTAATAATATACATTTCATTTATATCGAATGAGATCCTACAAAAAAGGCAACATCAATGATGCTGCCTTTTATTCTTCTAATTTTAGAGTATTTCAACGCTAAAACATCATACCTTTACTTGAAGCAACGACTTCTTCGCCACAAATAAGCATCAATTGATCACGCATCCAAATATGACCTTTGTCTTTTTGGTACGAATCATGCCAGCTTAAATAGCCACTGATCCCTTTTGATTCAATTGGCAATGGAAGAATAGCCAGTTGATCGCGGTTTGGCATTGAACTGACCAACCACTTAGGAGCAACCGTAATCAACTCTGATTGAGAAACAACATAAAGAATGTTGCTGATGCTAGCCCCTTTGTAAGCTTGCTCATAAATAGCATCTTGATATAAATGGTCTGCAAACCCTTTTGTATTTTCAATACGAGCAGGAACAGCATGTTTCTCATTTGCCAATTGCTCTTTAGTAATCATCCCCTGAATTCGAGGGTGATTAACGGCAGCAACAACCACTAATTCATCAGTAAATAACTCAGTGCTCATAAAACCAGGTTCGTCAAAACGAACATAATCAATCACAAAGTCAATTTCTTGATAACGAAGCTTTTGAGCAATATCCGCTTCATGTTCACCAGACAACTTTAAACTAATATGAGGCGATTTTTGCTGAATATCTCTCATGATTCGTGGAGCAAAACGAATATCCGAAGGGCTACAAATTGAGAGCTTAAATTGTCTCATTGATGTTTCAGGAATAAACGTCGAACTTGGTAATTCATTTTTTACCAATTGCAGTGCTTGACGCATTGGTGCGAATAATTGACGAGCACGTTGCGTTGGTTGAATACCACGACCATGGCGAATAAAGAGTTCATCATTAAACATCACTTTTAGTCGTGATACCGCATTACTCACTGCCGGTTGTGACATACCTAGGTTTTGAGCTGCTCGAGTAATATTTTGCTCTTGCATTACTGCATCAAAAACAGTCAGTAGATTTAAATCTACTCCACGTAATACTTGTTCTGCTCTAACGCTATTAGATGCAGAGGAAAATTCAGACATACTCATTTAAAGGCTCTCTCTATTTTTCAGCAAATTATTAAAATAAGAAAAAGTAAGCTGCATATTATTATAGTTATACACGTTATTGACAGAACGTATGCTAGCCAACTGTTCAACATAATCACTGAATAGATTTACAAAATCCATAGCACGTAACAGATTTTAATTTTAATTTATGCTTAATCAAAGTTAACCGATTAATTTTAATTACAAATCAATCAATTAGGTAAAAACATAAAATAACCTAAATATCAATAGTTTCCGCTTTTTCCTACATTAAACGAAAAAAACCATGCAACATGGCATGGTTTAAAATATAACGAAACGTTAATAAGTATTACATTTGGTTAAAATAACGCTGAAATTTTATTCAAATCAGACTGGATTGCTCCAGCGGTAACCTCTCTTCCTGCACCAGGCCCTCTTATCACTAAAGGATTATCTTTATACCACTGACTTTCAATCGCAAAAATATTATCGCACGGTAATAAATTAGCCAGTGCATGATGTTCAGACAGCGCTTCAATCCCAACCGTTGCACTGCCATTTTTATTCAAACGGGCAACATAACGAAGTACTTTTTGTTCTCGCTGCGCTTGTTCTAAACGTTCTGATAATGCTTCATTTAAGGCATCACCTTTTGCCAAGAAGTCATCAAGACTCACTTGCTGTAATTCGGCGGGAACCAACGATTCGACTTCGATTTGATTCGGTTCGATTTGTAACCCTGACTCTCTTGCCAAAATAACAAGCTTTCTCATTACATCGGAACCATCTAAATCATGCCTAGGATCTGGCTCTGTCAATCCTTGTTGCCATGCTAAATCGACTAACTCAGTAAAGGGAGTCTCTCCAGTATATTGTTGGAATAACCAAGAAAGAGTGCCAGAAAAGATCCCAGAGAGTGCAACAATGCTGTCTCCGCTTTCACGTAAATCTTGCACAGTATGATTAATTGGTAATCCCGCGCCAACCGTTGCATTGTATAACCAATGTCGACCGGTTTTTGCAAACGCATCAACAACCGCTTGATATTCATGACTTGGTGCTGAACCCGCGACCTTATTTGCAGAGATCAAGTGCATGCCTTGTTCTGCAATTTTAGTGTATTGACTTGCAAGCTCAGGGCTTGCCGTTACATCTAAAATAACAACGTCATCGTATCCTTGGACTGAACCGATTTTTTCAATCCATTCAAATTCTTCGTAGCTCACCGCTTCATCATCAAAATGACTGACTACCGATGCACTATCGATACCGTCAAAATCGAACCAGTATCGATGACGGTCAACGACTCCGACTAATGAAAAAATCATGCCTCGACGTTTTTCTAAAATTCGTTTTTGCTGAGTAAACAATGTAAGCCACTGCGCACCAATATTACCGTGACCACACAAAACAAGGCCAACTCGTTTCTGAGCTTGAAATAAACTGGTATGAATCTCATTGATCAATTCATCGGTGTCTAATTTACGAAGAATCGCAACAAGACTTAACCCTGATTCCGATTCACACACAAACTCTAAAGGTCTATTTTTTAATTGATGGTAAAAACCATGGCTATGAATGGCATTAGCCGTTACACCAGCACCTACTGCTGCAACCATTGAGTACCCTTCTTTTAATTTAATTTCAGCATGCACTGCTGTATTTTGCAGCATATCTAAAGCATCACTGACGATCTCTGAAGTGTAGGCAAGTAATAAAGTAAATTTATCGGCTTGTGCTTCTAACGCAAGAGGTTGAAGTTGAGCACGAGTTAAAAGAGAAAGCACCTCGGTTTGAGCTCGTTCAAAATCTTGCCCACGGCCAAAGCCAAGTTGGATTAAGTACACATCATCCAACGAAGTAACAATTTTAGCGCCACGACCAGAGGCCAAGACACGTTCAATGCGTGTTGAACCCGATTCTGGTTGATAACTGCAACGTAGACTCAAATCTAACGCACTTTGCGCTACTGGCTGTAATGTTCTGCTATGTAAAACAGGGGCAGCTAAACGAGCCAATTCACTGGCTTCATCCAAACGAAGTAGCGGCAATAAACAAGCGTCTTCCACTTTTCTAGGATCCGCACTAAATACCCCAGCAACATCACTCCAAATCGTAACACGAGAAACTTCAGCTAATGCACCAATCATAGTTGCTGAGTAATCCGATCCATTACGACCTAATAATACGGTTTCACCCTTTTGATCACGGGCCATAAATCCAGTAATAACAAGACGGCCATGAGGGTGTTGTGCTATTTGTTCTTTAAGTAAAGGCCATGAAAGAACACGATCAACCTCAGGCTGAGCCCCTCTTTCTGCTCTTAAAAAATGGCGAGAATCCAACGGTGCCGATTTTAATTCAATCTGGTTTAAATAAGCCGACAACAAACGAGATGACCATATTTCACCATGACCAAGCACATCGGCTTGTTGAACTTCATTTAGCGGAGCATGTAATTGACCGATTGCAATCAACTCTTTATGCAACAATGTCTGCAATACTCCCGCCTGATCTGGCTCTAACAATTCAGAAATTAACTGTTGCTGATAATGACGCAAAGACTCCAATGTATCGTGAGCCAAACGACCATCTTTAGATAAGTTATCAATCCATTCAAGAATACGGTTTGTTGTATTACCCGCGGCAGAAACAACAACAAGATCATGCTCGTTTGAATATTCTTTTAAGATGGTTGCCACACGGCGATAACACTCAGGATCAGAAAGACTGCTGCCACCAAATTTATGTAACTGACGTTGCACCAAAGACGTTGTCATTATTTCACCTCTGCAGCCACAGCAAACGCTTGTGTAAGATCTGCGATTAAATCTCTACTGTCTTCTAGGCCAACAGAAATACGTAATAACGTCGGCACCAAACCGGCAGCAGCCTGAGCTTCATCTGACATCGCTCTATGTGTCATCGTTCCCGGATGAGCAATCAGACTTTCTACTCCTCCTAACGATTCAGCTAAAGAGAAATATTTTAACGCTTTCACAAAAACTTTAAGTTGGTCTAACGAACCGTTTAATTCAAAACTCAGCATTGCACCAAAACCCGCTTGCTGACGCTTTGCTATTTCATGCCCTGGGTGCTCAGGTAGACTAGGGTGATAGATCGTTCCCACTAACTCTTGCTGTTGTAAGCATTTTAATACTTCCATCGCATTTTCTTCATGCACTCGCATACGAGCACTAAGAGTACGAATTCCTCGCAGGGTTAAATAGCTATCAAATGCAGTACCTGTTGCACCAATGCAGTTCCCCCACCATGCCAATTCATCGGCATGTTCTTTCGTTTTAGATATGATCACACCACCAACAACGTCTGAATGCCCATTAATGTATTTTGTTGTGGAATGAAGAACGAAATCAGCCCCAAGAGTCAGTGGCTGCTGTAATACAGGAGAAAGGAACGTGTTATCAACCGCAACTAATGCACCGACTTCTGCCGCTTTTTTACAAATTTCGGCAATATCGACTACGCGAACTAATGGATTGGAAGGCGTTTCTAATAAGATAAGTTTTGGCTTTTTAGCAAGCGCTTCATCTAAAGCGGCGGCATTAGACTGATCCACAAACAACGTTTGAAAATCACCTTTATTTGCTCTGGTGTTAAAAAGTCGATACGTGCCGCCATAGCAGTCATGAGGGGCAACAATTAAATCATCAGGACCAAGCAAGGCTGATACCATTAAATTAAGAGCCGCAGTGCCACAGTTCGTCACCACCGCACCCGCACCACACTCTAAATCAGACAATGTTGTTTCTAATTGAGTTCGGGTTGGATTCCCTGAGCGAGCGTAATCGTACGTTGGAACATCTCCAAATTCTGGAAAGCTATAATTAGTCGATAAATAGATAGGAGGCACAACCGCATTGTGTTGTGAATCGGTTTCAATGCCAGTACGAACAGCAATAGTTGCAGGTTTTCTCTCGCTCATTATTTCCCTTCCAAACTGCTATGCAGTGGTATAATCTAATCCATAAGTTATATTCTTCTACTTTACCATCACAAAATGAGACGTCAATACTTCTAGACGTCTATATATCTTTGCTTATAGACGTAAATATCGCTAGAATTAGCTCATCGCATTTTAAACAACAATAATTTAGAACGAAGGTGAGCAATGGCTGATTGGAATGGTGACTATTTAAGTCCTTATGCCGAGCATGGTAAAAAAAGTGAACAGGTAAAAAAAATTACCGTGTCAATTCCAACGAAGGTACTACAAATCCTTACGGATGAACGTACTCGTCGTCAAGTAAGTAATCTTCGCCACGCCACAAACAGCGAATTGTTATGTGAAGCGTTTCTTCATGCTTATACTGGCCAACCATTGCCAACAGATGAAGATTTACGTAAAGATCGTCCTGATGATATTCCAACAGAAGCAAAAGCGTTAATGACCGCAATGGGCATTGAATTCGAAGCATTCGACGAAGAATAAAAGTGATTAACTCCTAGCTAATGAGAACAATCATTAGCTAGATCACATTTTCGATTATTTCCTACTTTCTTTATCCCTTCTGTTTTTCTGCTCATTTCACTTTTACATTACCTCTCTGTCTCATACTTACCCTATCCAATTGGCCATGTTCAAGTTCTAAAAGCGAATGATAATTTACACTATCGGCTGTTTTACAATAGAGCTAAACAACAACGAATACATTAGTGGTATTCAAGTTAACGCTTGGTGGTAAACCCCATAATTTAATTCCCCCCCAATAAAAAGGCTTCCTCATCAATGACGTAGGAAGCCTTTTTTACTTTAATCAATATATAAAAGCAGTTTACGCTTCCATGTATCCTTCTGGCATGTCAATACGAGCGACGCCCGAATCAACCGCGGCTTGTGCTACCGCTTTTGCAACGCGAGGAAGTAAACGAGGATCCATCGGTTTAGGAATGATGTAACCTTTGCCAAACTCTAAAGAATCAACACCCGCCGCTTTTAATACTTCGACAGGCACAGGTTCTTTCGTTAATTGACGAATTGCTTCAACCGCAGCCAATTTCATTTCATCATTAATCACGCTTGCACGAACATCGAGTGCACCACGGAAGATAAATGGGAAACAAAGTACGTTATTTACTTGGTTAGGATAATCAGAACGACCAGTACCCATAATTAAATCATTACGAACTTCATGAGCCAATTCTGGTTTGATCTCAGGATCTGGATTTGAACAAGCAAATACAACGGGCTTATCAGCCATTAATTTAAGCGCTTCCGGTGGCAATAGGTTAGGACCCGATACCCCTAAGAATAAATCAGCGCCTTCAATAACATCTTCAAGCGTACGTTTATCTGTGTTGTTCGCAAAACGTTGTTTATATTCATTAATGTCATCACGACGAGTGTGAATTACGCCTTTACGATCAAGCATGTAGATCTTCTCGCGCATCGCGCCACATTTAATCAGCATTTCCATGCAGGCAACCGCCGCGGCACCCGCACCTAAACAAACAATGATCGCGTCTTCTAACTTCTTACCTTGAAGCTCGATAGCATTCAACATGCCCGCTGCCGTTACAATTGCAGTACCGTGCTGATCATCGTGGAATACAGGAATATCACAACGTTCAATTAAACGACGTTCAATTTCAAAACAATCAGGGGCTTTGATGTCTTCTAAGTTAATACCACCAAAAGTATCTGCAATGTTCGCTACTGTATCTATAAACTCATCAATAGTGCGATGTTTCACTTCGATATCAATCGAATCTAGACCGGCAAATCGTTTGAAAAGTAATGATTTGCCTTCCATTACAGGTTTTGAAGCCAGAGGACCTAAATTACCTAAGCCTAAAATAGCCGTACCATTTGAAATAACCGCAACCATATTGCCTTTAGACGTGTACTTATAAACATCGTCTGGGTTTTTCGCGATTTCACGTACTGGTTCAGCTACTCCTGGACTATAAGCCAAAGCAAGGTCTTCTACCGTATCGGCGGGTTTAGTCAGTGCTATTTCAATTTTACCCGGCGTTGGGTAAGCGTGATAATGGAGAGCTTGTTCGCGAAAATCTTCAGACATGGGGTTTTCCTGAATGCTAATAAATATAAGAGAATTGTTTCAAAATAGTAAACTATATAATAGTTGATCTAGCTCAAACTTCATAGTCTTCGCTTACAGATCGTACCAACAAAAATGTCGGGTTAATTGATGATTTTATGACTTAATTTCAAATAAGAAAGTGACCTTTCTCTGAATTTTAGACATAAAAAAAGGAGTCCTAATGGACTCCTTTCTTATCGGAAATTGGTAATTATTTTTTAGAACCAATTGCACCGAAACGTTTGTTGAAGCGATCAACACGGCCGCCAGTATCTACGATACGTTGCTTACCAGTGTAGAACGGGTGACATTCGCCACATACGTCTAGGTGGATTGTGTCTTTGCCTAGCGCTGATTTGAATTCAAATTCGTTGCCGCAAGAACAAGTAGCTTTAACAGCTTTGTATTCTGGGTGGATACCTACTTTCATGGGAAAACCTTATAATTTAGGCCGTGTCGCCATCCGAATCTAAGCCGGACACCACACGTCGTGTAACAAAAATAATAAGCATAAATAAATTACACTTACTTAAGGTCGCGTATAATAATGAATCGCAGCCAATCAATCAACTGATCTGTTACTTTTTCCACCGATTATTTTACTCCTTTGCGATATTTTTATCTAAGAGTAGACTATTCATCCTATTATTCCTGATTAATGTTGGCTATGTCCTATTCAATTGCACACGTTTCACTGCCCGTTCCTCTTGACCGCACCTTTGATTACTTAATTAAAGCCGGACAACACCCTGTCATTGGGGGCCGTGTAAAAGTGCCTTTTGGTCGTCAACGCCTTATCGGTATAGTCACAAAATTAAGCAATGACTCTGAATTTGCTCGTGAGAAATTAAAAGGCCTCGATTCTGTACTCGATACCGCCTCTCTATGGGCCCCTCATCTTTATAAGCTTCTTAATTGGAGCAGCACTTATTATCAATACCCATTAGGGGAAACCTTAGCGAATGCGATGCCAGCGTGGTTACGTAAAGGAAGAGAAGCAAGCTTTACTACACTAAAAGCGTGGCAAATTACTGAGCTAGGAAAAAATCAAGATCTTAACAAACTGACTCGAGCGCCTAAACAAGCCAAGGCCCTTAACCTTGTTCGTCACCAACAATGCAGTCACGAACAAATGCTTGAAGAAGACATTACTGCTGCAACCTTAAAAGCCGTCGTGGATAAAGGATGGATAGAAGAAATCTCTCTCGCTCCAAAACCAACTTATTGGCAACGTAATGTCGAAATAACACAAGAAAAGCCACAGTTAAATGAAGAGCAAGCCATTGCTATTGCGACGGTTAATGCAAACCCTGAATTTGGTTGTTACTTATTAGATGGCGTTACGGGATCGGGTAAAACGGAAGTCTATCTCCAGTTATTAGAGCCTATTTTACACGCAGGCCGACAAGCACTGATTCTTGTTCCTGAAATAGGATTAACCCCACAAACCATTAATCGCTTTAAGCGTCGCTTTAATGTGCCTGTCGATATGATCCATTCTGCACTTAATGATACCGAACGTTTGAATGCATGGTTAGCAGCACGAGATAATCATGCCGGCATCATTATAGGTACTCGCTCAGCACTTTTTACCCCATTTAATGATCTCGGTATCATCATTGTCGATGAAGAACACGATGCCTCTTATAAACAGCAAGACAGTATGAGGTATCACGCCCGAGATCTCGCGGTAATGCGTGCAAATTTAGACAATATTCCGATTGTGTTAGGCTCAGCAACGCCAGCTCTAGAGACATTACATAATGCTAAGGTCGGTAAATACCACCATCTCACATTAACCAAACGCGCGGGTACTGCAATCCCAGCTCGACATGGTGTGTTAGATGTCAAAGGCTTGTATCTAAACAGTGGGTTATCTGCACCTTTAATTGCTCAAATGAGAAAACATTTATCTGAAGGCAATCAGGTGATGTTATTTTTGAATCGCCGAGGATTCTCCCCAGCCTTAATGTGTCACGAATGTGGCTGGATGGCCGAATGTAAGCGCTGTGATGCTTATTATACATTCCACCAACACAGTAATGAAATTCGTTGCCACCACTGTGGTTCACAGCAGCCAATAATGCATCAATGCCAAGGCTGTGGATCCACTCAGCTTATTTCTGTAGGGGTTGGTACCGAACAGCTCGAAACTCAACTAATGGCCCTCTTTCCTGAATACAAAACCGTTCGTATCGATCGAGACAGTACTCGCAGAAAAGGCAGCTTAGAAAACTATCTAGACGCCATTAAAAACAACGAATACCAAATCCTTATTGGCACTCAAATGCTAGCAAAAGGGCACCATTTTCCTAACGTAACCCTTGTCGGTTTAATTGATGTAGATAGTTCATTGTTTAGTAGTGATTTTCGAGCTCCTGAACGTTTAGCTCAGTTGTTTATCCAAGTCGCAGGACGCGCAGGGCGAGCAAGTAAACCAGGGGAAGTGATCTTACAAACTCACCACCCTGAACACTCTCTTTTACAAAGCCTTCTACATCATGGTTATGGTCACTTTGCAGAACATGCGTTAAATGAGCGCAAATTCGCTCAGCTTCCTCCTTATACGCATTTATCTCTCTTTAGAGCAGAGTCCAATAACACTGACAATGTCGAGCAATTCTTACGACAAGTCCGTGATATTTTAGAAAGTCACCCTCAATATCATGACGCCACACCAGTGCTAGGACCTATTCCGGCACCTTTAGCACGTCGAGCCGGAAAATACCGTTGGCAACTGCTCTTTCAAGCCCCAAACCGTACCGTAATGCAATCAATGTTGCGTGGTGCAAAAACCGCGATTGAGCTATTACCATTAGCTAAAAAAGTACGTTGGACTTTAGACATTGAGCCACAAGACCTTAGTTAATCACGCTTTTTTTAATTTCAAAACTAAGACTTACTCAGGAAATACCCTCTCATGTGAGGGACATCACAATATAGATGTAACTTTTGTTAAATGCGCCGTATTTAAATCTTTATTTTACACATAAAATATCTTCTCAATAAACAAAGCAATCGTTTACTTTACGTGTGGTGTTTAACTTTATATAAATAGTTGGGAGAGGTCTTTATGGCGACAATGAAGGATGTTGCTTTGTCTGCGGGAGTATCAACAGCAACCGTATCACGGGCATTAATGACACCAGAGAAGGTATCATTAAGCACTCGAAAAAGAGTGGAGGACGCCGTTTTGGAGACGGGTTACTCTCCAACAACATTGACGCGAACCTTGCGTCGTAACGAATCAAAAACCATCGTAACCATTGTGCCTGATATCTGTGATCCCTATTTCAGTGATATCCTACGTGGTATTGAAGATGCTGCCGTAGAGAATGGCTACATCATTTTGGTTGGCGACAGTAGCCAACAAAAGAAACGTGAACAAACTTTTGTCAATTTAGTCTATACCAAACAAGTTGACGGTATGGTTCTCCTCGGTTCAGATCTTCCATTTAGCGTCAGTCGTCAAGAACAAAAGAATTTACCCCCATTAGTGATGGCGTGTGAATACGCTCCAGAACTCGAATTACCTACCGTTCACATTGATAACCTGACCGCGGCTTATGAAGCGGTGAATTACCTAACAAAACTGGGTCATAAGCGCGTCGCTGAAATTTCAGGTCCTGAAGATTCAGCATTGTGCCAATTTAGGCATCAAGGTTACCAACAAGCATTACGCCGCGCAGGAATAACAATGAACACCACTTATGTTCATTATTCTGATTTTTCTTTTCAGGCTGGCGCTAAAGCAATCACAAGCTTACTCTCATTATCATCACCGCCAACGGCTATTTTTTGTCATAATGATATAATGGCGATTGGTGCGATTCAAAAAGCAAAGCAAATGGGCTTTCGAGTTCCACAAGACATTTCAATCATGGGCTTTGATGACATTGAATTTTCACAGTACTGCGATCCGCCACTCACCACCATATCTCAGCCTAGATATGAGATAGGACGCCAATCTATGTTAATGCTTTTAGATTTATTAAAAGGTCATGATGTGCGTTCAGGCTCTCGACTTTTAGAGTCATCTTTAGTGGTGAGAGAAAGTACGGCTCCCCCTAAAAACACCTAATTGAGCCTTTTATTCATAACTTAATTAAGCACACTTTAGTAAAGTCATTATTAAAAACAATAATTTTGTCCAAATAGTGACTTTTTGCGTACTTTTTTACACTAAGACTGGTATGAGTTCTCACAACTGATTACCATTGTAAATATCAGTGACTGCATTTAAGTAAAGACCGTGGCTAATAAAGATTATGTGAAACGTGGACGCTCTCCTCAGAAAGCGCCAAAAAAAACCGCCAAGAAAAAAGGCGCAAAAAAACCAGTATCTAGTGGCTCAACGCCATGGAAAGCGGTTGCTGTTGCAGGATTACTTGTCGCCGTATTTGGTTATGCATTGTACTTTCTAAACGATGCGCCAGAACCAAAAACAAAACCTGAAATAGTAGAAGCTGTTGCTCCTAAGCCAAAAGACTCAACAAGCAATATTCCACCGCTACCAAAAGAGCAGTGGAGCTATATGGATGAGCTTCCAAATAAAGAAATCGCCGTTGAGCAAAAAGACCTAAAAGTCTCAGAAATTCCATACATAATGCAATGTGGTGCTTATAAAAATCGTTCTCAAGCAGAAGAGCGAAAAATGAATATTGCTTTCCAAGGGTTAACGTCGACGGTTCGACACTCAGAAGGAAGCAGTTGGTTTAAAGTTGTGCTTGGGCCTTATAAATTCAAGCGTGACGCAGAGAAAGATCGTCACAAATTGCAACGTGCAAAAATAGAACCTTGTGCAATTTGGAAAGATCAATAACCGTCATTTAAAAAAGTAGACAACACATCACATATTTAAAAAGGAGTACCTAAGGTGCTCCTTTTTCTATTCAAGCAACTTGAAAACCGCAATCCCTCCCCCCATTACATAAGTAATAATCATGAAGAAGACAGTTATTTTAAAAGTAGCTACTTCATCGAATAAGAGGTTTTACTCGTGACTACAATTGTTTCTGTTCGCCGTGAAGGCAAAGTCGTTATTGCTGGTGATGGCCAAGCATCTCAAGGCGATATGATCGCTAAAGGCAACGTAAAAAAAGTTCGTCGTTTATATAACGATTCTGTACTCGTTGGATTCGCGGGCAGCACCGCAGATGCCTTCATTTTGTTCGACCTATGTGAACGAAAATTAGAAATGCACCAAGGTAATTTAACGAAAGCCGCCGTTGAACTAGCAAAAGATTGGCGTAGTGATCGTAATTTACGTCGTCTTGAAGCCATGCTAATTGTTGCCGATGACACTACCTCACTGATCATCAGTGGTACTGGTGACTTAATCAATGCAGATAATGACCTCCTCACTATTGGTTCTGGTGGTTATTTTGCTCGTTCTGCGGCAACCGCATTATTAGAAAATACAGATTTAGATGCATACGATATTGCAGTGAAAGCACTGACTATCGCTGGTGATACTGATGTATACACCAATCATAACCATACCGTTGAAGTTCTTGATACCAACAAATAATAAGGAATACCCATGTCTGAAATGACTCCTCGTGAAATTGTACACGAATTAGATAGCCATATTATTGGTCAAGATAAAGCAAAACGATCAGTCGCCATTGCATTACGTAACCGCTGGCGTCGAATGCAACTTCAACCAGAATTACGCGCAGAAGTAACGCCTAAAAACATTTTAATGATCGGACCTACAGGTGTCGGTAAAACAGAGATTGCTCGTCGTTTAGCGAAACTAGCCAATGCACCGTTCATTAAAGTAGAAGCGACTAAATTCACAGAAGTCGGTTATGTAGGCAAAGAAGTCGACAGCATCATTCGTGATTTAACCGATGTCGCGATCAAAATGACACATCAACAGGCGGTAGAAAAAGTAAAATTCCGCGCTGAAGAGCAAGCTGAAGATCGTATCCTTGATATTTTATTACCACCCGCTCGCGATGCATGGGGTAAGAATGAAGAAGGTGATAATGACTCTGGCACTCGTCAATCTTTCCGTAAGAAATTGCGTGAAGGCAAATTAGACGATAAAGAGATTGACGTTGATGTTGCTGCACCTCAAGTTGGTGTGGAAATCATGGCTCCTCCAGGCATGGAAGAAATGACAAACCAACTTCAGGGCATGTTTCAGAACCTATCTGGTGGCGAAACAACGAAAAAGCGCAAGATGAAAATCAAAGATGCGCTTAAAGCCCTTGCTGAAGAAGAAGGCGCTAAATTAGTCAACCCTGAAGAGCTAAAAGAACAAGCCATATTTAACGTAGAAAATCACGGCATCGTCTTTATTGATGAGATCGATAAAATCTGCAAAGGATCAAATTCTCAATCTGGTGATGTATCTCGCGAAGGCGTTCAACGTGACCTTCTTCCATTAGTGGAAGGCAGCACAGTAAGCACGAAACACGGCATGGTTAGAACTGATCACATGCTATTCATCACATCAGGTGCATTCCAAATGGCGAAACCATCCGATTTGATCCCTGAATTACAAGGTCGCTTACCGATCCGTGTTGAGCTAGAAGCGCTAACGGCAAATGACTTTAAGCGTATTTTAACCGAGCCAAATGCCTCACTAACTGAGCAATACATCGCTCTATTAGCGACTGAAAATGTCAATATCGAATTTACTGAAGATGGTATTAGTCGTATTGCAGAGTCTGCATTTAGAGTTAATGAAACGACAGAGAACATCGGTGCTCGTCGTTTGCACACCGTAATGGAACGTCTAATGGAAGAGATTTCTTATGATGCTTCAGAGAAAGGCGGTGACAGCTTAACGGTAGATGACGCTTATGTAACCTCTCGTTTAGGTGAATTAATTGAAAATGAAGACTTAAGTCGCTTCATTTTGTAATCATTCCCCCTTTTAAAAAAGGCCCTGTTCAACACTGAACGGGGCCTTTTTACATTAATTTTTCAAATGTAATTACGCAATGATTTCCCAGCTGTGAGTCATTTCAATACCCGAGCCAAGCATTAAACACACTGAACAATATTTCTGTAAAGAATCTGCCGTCACTCTTTCCACGATCGTAGGATCAAGCTTATCCCCTGTTACCTCAAAATGAATATTTACGTGAGTAAATAATTTTGGTGCCACATCTCGACGAGCACTTGATAGCTTAGCGACACAACCAGTGACCGCTTGATTGGCTGATTTCAAGCCATCAATCACATCAACAGAGCTACATCCCCCCGCCGCCATTAATACCAATTCCATCGGGCTTGGTGCTTTTTCTCCACCATTACCATCCATAACAACGGAGTGACCTGATTGAGATTGACCTAAGAAAGTAAATCCATCAATCCATTTAACTTCAGCGTTCATAAAAGCCTCTTTACTACATAAAAGGAAAACTCGTGATCCATTTCACGAAATTGTGCCCTTGGTCGCACATTTCATACGATCAAAGTCAAGAAATCAACGGCGAAACAGGGTATGATTTTATCAATTATCTCAACGAACATGCAGCCTTGTTCCGATAACCATATTGTATAGGCCAAACTGATATTTGGCTCAGTTATTTTAAAATGGACATCGCCTACTTGGCAAACGCAGAGGAAGTATAAAGTATGGTTCTAGGTAAACCTCAGACAGACCCAACATTAGAGTGGTTCTTATCTCATTGTCACATTCATAAGTACCCATCAAAAAGTACTTTGATTCACGCGGGTGAAAAAGCTGAGACTCTTTACTACATCGTAAAAGGTTCTGTTGCTGTACTAATTAAAGATGAAGAAGGAAAGGAAATGATCCTTTCTTACCTTAACCAAGGTGACTTCATTGGTGAGCTTGGCTTGTTTGAAGAAGGTCAAGAACGTTCAGCATGGGTTCGTGCAAAAAGCCCTTGTGAAGTTGCTGAGATTTCATTTAAGAAATTCCGTCAACTTATCCAAGTAAACCCAGATATTCTGATGCGTCTTTCTGCTCAAATGGCAACTCGTCTACAAATCACTAGCCAAAAAGTGGGTGATTTAGCATTCCTAGACGTTACAGGCCGTATCGCTCAGACTCTACTGAATCTAGCTAAACAACCAGATGCAATGACTCACCCAGATGGCATGCAAATTAAGATCACTCGTCAAGAGATCGGGCAAATTGTAGGTTGTTCACGTGAAACTGTTGGTCGTATCTTGAAGATGCTTGAAGAGCAAAACTTGATTTCAGCACACGGTAAAACAATTGTAGTTTACGGCACTCGTTAATTTAACGGTAACCATAAACAAATAAAAACGCAGCCCATAAGCTGCGTTTTTTTATGAGTAGACTTTACGACCTAAAGACTTAGGTTACCCATCGGTACTTTCAAAAATCTTATCCGCAGAAGCCTCAACAAACCCTTGATATAATTCCCCTGTAGGTAAGGCATAACGTTTGGCAAACTCATAAAAACCACCCGGAATGTCAAATTCACCCTCAGTAAAGTTTACGGTTACTTTATCAGCCATCGTTGAGGACTGCTCTAAATGAACCTCAGGAGATCCTTTTACTTCTCCACCAACTTCATTAATAGAAAAACCCGCTTTTCGAAGATGTTGATTTACATCCACCACGCTATCAAAACCATCCAACTGATTAACATACACAGTAAAATGATTTGCCCCATAACCATGAGCCGCCAACCAAGAAGCGTATTCACTTTCTTTTGCTAACGTTTCGTACTCTTCATAACTTAATGACCAAGGTCGGCCAGAAGACAAAAAGTCATTACTAACAAAATAGTGAGCAGGCACTTGTTTAACTAATTTATGAATAATATCTTGAGCCTGAACAGAAAGTTCCTCAACTAATAATTCACTAATAAACACTTTAGGCGCTTTTGGATCTGGGTGTTCGAAATGTTGAGCTTTTAATTTTTTAGCAACAAACTCATATTCATCACACGCTTTATAGCCCATCGCTAAAAATGGCGCCGCTAACGTAGATAAACCCACGTTAGATAGATTAAACGTTCTTAATGCGATGTGATCATTAATAATCTCGTCACCGCCAGACAGTAATTGTCGAACCTTCCCAGCAGAAGGAGATAGACGAACGACATAATCTTGCCATAGTGCCGAAAATAAAGAATTCACATTATTCATACTCGTTACCTCTTAAAGAGTTAGTCCTGGAGATAATTGTGCAGGAATTTCACACGCATCACCTTCCATCGATGCCATTGGATAAGCACAATAATCTGCCGCATAATACGCACTCGGCTTCATATTACCCGATGCACCTGGGCCACCAAATGGCGCATCACCACTCGCACCTGTCAATTGACGGTTGCGATTAACGATACCTGCACGAATGTGTTCTACAAAGTATTCCCACTCACTGTCATCCGTCGATACTAGACCCGCAGATAAACCATAGCGAGTGTCATTAGCAAGCTCTACCGCTTCTTCTAATGTCTCGTAACGCACGACTTGTAGTAATGGTCCAAAGTATTCTTCATCGGGTAATTCAGCAACGTTAGTAGCATCGATAATCCCCGGAGAAACAAAGGCGTGACCTAGGCTTTTAGCTTCAAGTAGAGACTCCCCACCTAAATCTTGTAAATTCTTCTGAGCGTTGAGAATAAACTCTGCTGCTGCGATTGAGATTTGTGGTCCCATAAATGGCGTATTCTCGGCAAAAGGTTGATCAACCACGATGGTTTTTGCCACTTCAACAAGACGAACTAATAACTCATCTCCCGCCTTACCTGTAGGAACATACAAACGACGGGCACAAGTACAACGCTGGCCTGCACTAATAAATGCCGACTGAATAATCGTATAAACTGCGGCCTCTTGCTCACCAAAGGACTTGGAAATAACCATTGGATTATTGCCACCCATTTCTAGAGCGAGCATTTTCCCGGTATCACCAGAAAATTGACGATGCAGGATATGCCCCGTATTGGCACTGCCAGTAAACAGCAAACCATCAATACCTTTGGCACTCGCTAACGCTTCACCAGTTTCACGAGCGCCTTGCACCAAATTAATCACCCCATTTGGCAAACCCGCTTGTTGCCATAACTTCATAATGACTTCACTGGTCCACGGCGTTTGCTCTGATGGTTTTAATACCACCGTGTTACCCGCAAGCAATGCAGGAACGATATGGCCATTAGGGAGGTGACCAGGGAAGTTGTACGGTCCAAAGACCGCCATTACGCCTAATGGGCGATGTCTGAGTACTATTTTATTTCCCGCCGCTTCACGCTCTTTATGGGGCGTTCTTTCATGATACGCACGTATAGAGATAGCAATTTTACCTACCATCGCGCCCGCTTCTGTTTTTGTTTCCCAAAAAGGCTTTCCAGTCTCTTTAGAAATGACTTCAGCAATCTTATCCGTGTTCTCTTTCACTAACGCGGCAAAACGCTCAATAATCACTTGGCGCGCTTCGAAAGGCTGCTTTTTCCACTCAATAAAGGCATGTCGTGCCGCACTAACCGCAGACTCAACTTGATCTTTGGTTGCGCTTTCTCCCTGCCATACAACGTTGCTGTTGTATGGGCTTAATGATTGTATTGTTTCACCGTGGCCAGAAACCCAATCCCCTGCAATCCAATGTGTCATATCCTTTGTCCTCTATTGAGCCAGTAAACGTACGTAATCATCAACATCAACTTGTAATGCATCTGCCGCATCTCTAGTTAAATGAACGGTATCAGTGGCTTTGTCATAAGCAGCTGTTGTTGCCGTTGCTCTAAAGTTTTCAAACGATGTATTTGAAATTAAATACTGTTGAGAGCTGTTATGTTCTGTAATGATAACTTTGGCTTTAAATGAATTTCGCACCGATTCAATGCTGCGTAAATCGCACTCTACTGTTGGGCCCGCGTCAAAAATATCCACATAACCACGACAACGAAACCCTTCATTCTCTAACAGTTTTAAAGCCGGTTTAGTACTGTCATGCACCTTGCCAATAACCTCTTGAGCTTCCTTACTTAATAAGCTGACATAGATAGGTAATTTAGGCATTAAATCCGCAATAAATCCTTTATAGCCAATTCCAGTTAAATAATCGGCTTCGGTAAAATCGATAGAAAAGAAATGCTTTTGTAACCATTTCCAGAATGGTGATTGTCCCTTTTCATCTGACACACCACGCATCTCTGCAAAAATAGTGTCTGAGAAACGGTGCGGGTGTTCTGCCATCATTAAAAATCGGGCTTTTGACATCAAGCGACCATTGAGGCCTTCACGAAATTCCGGACGTAGAAATAGAGTACAAATCTCAGTGCTTCCCGTGTAATTACTGCCGAACGTCAGCACTTTTACCACATTGTTTACGTTTAATTTACGAGAGAAATGAACCACTTTACTGATGTGATAATTATAAAATGGTGAATCGAGTCCGACTGCCGCTTCTATCCCTGTGGTTCCGGTCACTTCACCGGTAACCGTGTCTTCGCCAACCATAAGGTAGCCTTCAGTCCTAGGGGAAAGCGCTTCTTTTTCAAAACTTTCTGTGGAATGATCAATACGATTTCTAAGCTGCTCTTCATTAACGGGTAATGACGTAAAACCATGTCCAGATTCTACGGCACACTGATGAAGTGCAGGATAATCTGCCTGAGTAATAGGGCGAATAACAAGCATCAATAATCCCTCCGATGCGATGTATAAAGATCATGCTAATTCCAATAAATAAAACCACGAGACTATTCATTGGAGTGAGCACTATACTGTAGAAATAAAAGTAAGATCGAACTGAGAAGAGTGACCCAAATTAATGGGTCACTGACATAATTAAGAGATGGCGATTATTTAGTTAATGATGCTAATGCGTTATCTAAACGCTCGAAACCTAACTCAACATCTTCTTTTGTGATAACTAGCGATGGCGTAAAACGAACAACATTAACACCGGCAACTAAGACCATTAAGCCTTGTTCACCAGCGGCAACTAACACGTCACGAGCTCGCCCTTGCCATGCTTCATTTAATGCCGCACCAAGCAATAACCCTTTACCACGTATCTCGGCAAACATATCGTATTTGGCATTCAACGCTTCTAAGCCGTCACGAAACCATTGTTCACGCTCTTTCACGCCAGCCAATACTTCTGGCTTGCTCACTTCGTTTACAACGGCTTCTGCCACTGCACAAGCTAATGGATTACCACCATAAGTTGACCCATGTGTACCCACTTTTAAATGTTGAGCAAGCTCGGTTGTGGTAAGCATCGCGCCAATAGGAAAGCCACCACCGAGTGATTTAGCTGTACTCAGAATGTCAGGCGTAACCCCTAAGCCTTGGTATGCATAAAAGTCACCAGTACGGCCGTTTCCGGTTTGAACTTCATCAAAAATAAGCAGTGCGTTGTATTTGTCACATAGCGCTCTGACGCCCTCAACAAATTCAGCCGTTGGTGAAATTAACCCACCTTCACCTTGCAGTGGTTCCATCATGATCGCACAGGTTTTTTCTGACATGTGCGCTTCAAGTTCGGCAAGGTTATTGTATTCAAGATGAGAGATATCACCCGGCTTAGGTCCAAAACCATCAGAATAAGCTTCTTGCCCACCGACCGTTACGGTAAAGAAAGTACGCCCATGAAAGCCTTGCTTAAATGCAATGATTTCACTTTTTTCTGCACCATGAACATCAACCGCCCAGCGACGAGCCAATTTCAATGCGGCTTCATTTGCTTCTGCGCCAGAGTTAGCAAAAAAAACTTTTTCAGCAAAAGAAACTTCGGTTAATTTTTTAGCCAGACGAATTGCAGGTTCATTCGTTAACACGTTACTTAAGTGCCACAGTTTTTGTGACTGCTCTTGCAGTGCATTAACCATAATTGGATGGCAGTGGCCAAGACAACTAACTGCAATCCCTCCAGCAAAATCAACGTATTCTTTTCCCGCTTGATCCCACACTCGTGCACCTTGACCTTTCACTGGAATAATTTCCATCGGGTTATAACAAGGTACCATTACATCATTAAAGTCTTTACGTTCTACTTGTGAATTGGTCGTCATCACACTTTCCTTCTGCGTATGCCGTTTTTCAGCATAGTATTTACAAACCATTAACCTTTTCAATAGTACAAAATTCTTTTTTTGAACTAAAAAAGTTTCACCTTCTGTAATTAAATGACTGCTCAGTCATTATTTCAGAATAGTTATAAAATCAAGCTATAGGAGGTTTGTTTGTA
>SAMEA5043647__coassemble_31_pt1 | contig 23403 bp, 18 predicted proteins | sample SAMEA5043647__metabat2_low_PE_001 | metagenome-assembled genome bin SAMEA5043647 (sample SAMEA5043647) | Gadus morhua | reverse complement strand
CCTAGTTAGCGCAGCGTATAGTTTCTAATTTCCAAAAAAAACCGCAGGTGCATAACACCTACGGCTTCAAATTCTTAGGCAAACAATCAGGTTTTCACAGGACCATAGGAGCGCTCTTCCCCGCTTTATCCGCTCTTAGATAACTCTAGAAAACTGCTGTTGACGCGCACGGTCACGAAGGTATTTATCAAAACACATACAGATATTACGGATCAATAAACGACCACGTAATTCAACATCAATACGGCCTTCATGCAGAGACACAAGCTCATCATCGACAAACGTTTGCAGCAATTTAAAATCTTCTGCAAAGTACGTAGCAAAATCTAAATTAAACTCGGCTTCAATCGCTTTAGTATCTAGCGTAAAATTACAGATCAGCTGTTTAATCACTTCACGACGAATTAAATCATCCTGATCAAGTGCAACACCACGCCACAATGCATGACGCTTATCATCCACCTGTGCGTAATATTCTTTTAAATCTTTCTTATTCTGTGCGTAGCTGTCGCCAATCATAGAGATAGCTGATACGCCCATACCCAATAAATCACACTCACCTTGAGTGGTGTAACCTTGGAAATTACGGTGAAGAATGCCATCACGTTGCGCGACCGCTAACTCATCATCAGGCAGTGCAAAGTGATCCATTCCGATAAACTGGTAACCGGCACCAGTTAACGTTTCAATGGTGTCTTGCAGCATCACCAATTTTTCCGCGGGTGCAGGTAAATCGGCGTCTTTAATTTTACGCTGCGCAGCAAATAAGGTTGGCATGTGTGCGTAGTTAAAAACAGACAAACGACCCGGTTCCATTTCAAGTACGCGCTTAATCGTGATAGCTAATGATTCTGCGGACTGTTTTGGTAAACCATAAATCAAATCAAGGTTAGTTGAACGGAAACCTAATTCTTTCGCTCGCTGCACCATAGAGATAATAAAGTCTTCATCTTGATCACGGTTAACCAATAACTGAACTTCTTTATTAAAGTCTTGAACACCAATACTTAAACGGTTGAACCCTTCATCACGTAAGTGATCCAACATATCCAATTCAATTTCACGTGGATCAACTTCGATACTGATCTCAGCACCCGCTTCAAAATGAAATTCACCACGTAATAAATTCATTAAACGAGTAAATTGGATTTTCGTTAAAAACGTTGGCGTGCCGCCACCAAAATGCAACTGGGTTACTTTACGATCGGTAAATAACGCCGCTCGTTGACGGATCTCTAACTCTAATGAGTCTAAGTAGATGTCCGCTTTATGATGATGACGAGTAATGACTTTATTACAGCCACAGAAATAACACAGCTTGTGACAAAATGGGATATGGATATACAGAGACAGTGGTCGCTCAGGATACTGAGTACACGCCATGTCGAATTCAGCAGGAGTATACGCTTCATGAAACTCTAAAGCGGTTGGGTAAGAGGTGTAGCGAGGACCAGAGTAGTTATACTTCTCTATGATCGCTTGGTCCCATACTATTTGTTGATTTGACATGACTTACTTCCATCTCTTGATATCTAAATAGACGCTTCTTGATGCTTGCATAATAAAGCATCTCACTTCTAAAGCCGATAACTTCAAGGCAACAATCAAAAGAAGTGTCGATCAGATCATTTTAATATCGATTTTTTGATTCAATGGTTTTATTCGATCGTGCAGTTGTTGAATCTCGATTTTCACTGCATCTTGTAAGCGGGCTTCTGCTTTAGTTCGAATCAAATTATCTTTCATTCGATCTTGCTTAGCGAGCGCTTGTCTTTTATCACCGCGAGGCATGTCTTTCACAACATGGTACAACTCAGATAATGCTGGGTATTCTTTTTCTACATCAATACGATCATCATCTTGTAGATAATCCATAATACAGTACAAACGAATCGACATTTCAGAGTAGTCACATTGCTCTTGAAGACTGGCTTGGCATAATAAAACCACGTTATCAAAAATATTGACGTTACGTTTCTGTATCGCCAATTTTCTGTGTCGTTCTTGCAGTTCCTTCTGCTTTTTCAACTTCATCAGTAAGCTGCTAGCGTAGCCCGCTAACGCAAGAATAATTGCACCACCAAGCAGTGCTAACAGGGTTACTGTAGTCATAATTATTTAAAATCATCCATGTTGAAATTATCAAATTCAGCTAATAGGTCATCGTCGCTTTTTGTTTTAGGCGCCGCGAACTCAGGGAATTCAGCAATTTCTTCTTCTGTCTCTTCGTCTTCTAATAAGCCTAAACGACCCATTAAGTGCTCAATACGTGCTAATTTTTCATCTACGTATTTTTGCAGACCCATACCTAGGTTTTCACCATTATCGATACGATCAAGAAGAACCATCAATTGCGCATCATTTTCTAATTGAGCCAATTCTTGCTCATTAGTTAAACGACGCTCTTGCTTGCTTGATTTCTTCTTCTCTTCAACAACAAGTTGAATTGGTTTTTTACTGCCAATACGAGGATCTTTATTCTGAGAAAAACGACGTGCTTTCTCTGAATCGCTTTCAACGTTACGAGCTCCAGGTTTTAGGCCTTTACGTTTCTTTTTACGCTTAATTTCACGACTGTCTACGTCACGATCGGTACGGTTACGTGTTACAACTACTGGCTCACTCGCCATTCCCGGAGTACGGGCTTTTTTAGTACGGCTCATTACTGGGTTTTCCTCAGTAAAATGACATCATCTCCAACAAATTCCATATCAAGTTGATAGCGCTTTGCTACAAACTCAAATGTTTCTTTGCTGAAAAAGCTGACATGGGTTAAATCACTCTTGTAATGCCAAGTGGCAAACGCGCTTTCGTCCCTGGCTAGTTTCGTCATGATACCTAACCAACCACCAGGTTTTATCAAGCTCAATAACAATTCCAATTCGTTTTGAGGTTGATAAAAATGCTCAATAGCTTCTGTACAACTGACGAAGTCGTACTGCTTATCTAACACGGACTTATCTGGTGTGTAATAAATATCATAGAGTTCGATATGGTGACCCGCTTCTCTCATCATATGAGCAAGCAATGGTCCAGGGCCACATCCAAAGTCTAGACCTTGTTGAGGTGTCTCACCAACACGTTGCAACAAGGGCTCAGAAAATCGTGATAAGAAGGTTTTATACCCTTCATCGTCAAGATTATTTTCATGACAATCGTAGTGAGCTTTTTCAGCTTCAGCGTCGAAACGATCTGCCTCATCCACATAAATAAGATAACATTGCTGACAACGATAATAACGTCGATGCTTATCTTGGTGGAAGTTATCAGCCTGCGAATGCTGACACAAAGGGCAGAATTGCATCATAAACTCACTCTACTCCCTGAAAATTCTAGGGCGGGAAGTATACCCGATACTGGTGCAAAGATAATCGTTTTTCATGTATTTTTCATAAAAAAAGCAGCTACAAGAGCTGCTTCTTTAAATTCGTTACTGCTGCATTAGAAATTAATGCAAGCCACCAACATATTGCGAAAGTGTCGCAATGTCGTCGTCAGTAAGCTTTTTGGCGATATCACGCATCATACCATTCATATCGTTTGCACGATCAGCAGAGCGAAACTTCTCTAACTGCGCTTTCACGTAGTCAGAATGTTGTCCTGATATCTTAGGAAAACCTGACAGTGAGGTTCCGTTACCACGCGGTCCATGACAAGCAACACAAGCCGTAATACCACGTTCCATATCACCCGCTAAATATAATGCTTTACCGGCAGGAATGGAGTCTTCAGGCGTTGTGTTATCAGCCATTGGTAAAGAGGCGTAATACGCTGCAATGTCTTTTGCATCTTCTTCACTAACCGCCATCGCCATTGCTCCCATAACAGGGTCCATACGGCCTTGTTTTCCTTGGGTTTGCATCCCTAATTTAAATTCATTGATCTGCTTTTCAAGATAACCTGCGTGTTGACCAGCTAAGTTCGGGTATTGAGTCAGAGTACTGTTGCCCTCTTGACCATGACAAGCCGTACAAGTTACAGATTTTTGCTTCCCAGCTTCGATGTCTCCTTGAGCCCATGTTGAGCAACTAGCTAGGAGAGTTAATATCAGCGCTAATTTTTTCATGACATTCCATTTATTATTATCGTTCCCTCACAATGAGTTACCCTTTTTAACAAGGTTTCTTCGCATTGTGTTGAATATTAAGCTTCCAGTACCGCTCTAAATTGGCTACAGCATGATATAATGAGCGACCTTTACCGTTTTTGTTCTAAGTTTGTCACCAAAAAGTTAATAGTGACAACCTTAATGCGGTTATTTTACACATTTTCACAAAAAAGTAATCAGCTGACTACAATAATCCTACTTGGATCATTATCTACAGCTTGGTTTCACTCGAGACGGAGTTAACAGTGAGCAAAATCATTCACTATCAAAAGACACACTTTATTACCAGTGCACCAGATATTCGCCATCTACCTGAAGATGAAGGTATTGAAGTTGCCTTCGCTGGCCGTTCAAATGCGGGTAAATCAAGCGCATTAAATCGCTTAACAAACCAAAGAAGCTTAGCGAAAACCTCAAAAACGCCTGGTCGTACGCAGCTGATTAACTTATTCAAAGTGGATGAGAACTGTCATATTGTCGATTTACCTGGATACGGTTTTGCGCAGGTTCCAATTGAACTGAAAAAGAAATGGCAGAAATCATTAGGTGAATACCTACAAAAACGCGAATGCTTAAAAGGCTTAGTGGTATTGATGGATATCCGTCATCCAATGAAAGACCTTGATCAACAATTAATCTATTGGGCTGTCGATCAAGCGATTCCAGTTCAAGTACTACTGACTAAAGCTGACAAGTTAAAAAGTGGTGCTCGCCAAACTCAAGTATTAAAAATTCGTGAAGCTTCATTAGAATTTGGTGGTGAAGTAGCAGTTGATGCTTTCTCTTCATTGAAAGGTATTGGTGTTGATTTATTACGCGCAAAATTAGATACCTGGTTTGCACCTGCTTTTGAATTCGATGAAGAGTTCATTGAAAATATTGACGCTGAATGACAAAAAATAGCATGCCATTTCTGATAAGTATTCACGTTGATCGTATTCTGGAATGGTAAAAATAAAAACCCCACCGGCTAAGGTGGGGAAATGGGAGAGATAAGAGGTGTTATTATTCTTTTTCTGCCACGCATCATGCCGTAATCCCTCCTCAGACACAAATCCTTACTTTTTTCATGCCCTCACCTTATATGACATGTCTTCATCTTTTTCATCTAAAACGATAAAAAACCGACAAAAAATTAATTAAGCTGATGAAATACAATGCGTTAAGTTAATAATTTTGGTGAATTATCAATAGAGTTACATGTAATAAAAATTACATTGTGTTGGAAAGTTACAGAGAGAAAAACGAAAGGAAAAACGGATATGACTATTTTTGAGGGGCTAGAAAGAAAAAACGCCCCAGTCAAAAAGGTTGACTGAGGCGGCTGAATTTAGCCAAATCCAATAACGTGAAACAAAAGGTCTGAAAGATAGAACATCTTTACCTCTGTACCCTACGCAGATAAATGTACAACAAACGAACAGTTTTGAAAACCTTTTTTTGTAATTTTTTTTCAGCTTTCGTATTAAAAACACATCTAACAATTGGCATAGCTCACTTTATTTGAGATAAAAAAAAGCCAACGCGTGCGCTGGCTCATAGTTTTAAATTCATTTGTAACTGAATTACAATTTAATCACTAACAAAGGCGATTAAATATTCAGTCATAAAAAGAACTTAATGGGCTTCATCCCAGTTATCTCCAAAACCACTTTCAGCAATCAATGGAACATCGAGCGATACCGCAGCTTCCATTAATGCCGTCACTTGTTTTGTGATCGCTTCTAATTCGTCTTCTTTTACTTCAAATACCAATTCATCGTGTACTTGCATTAACAAGTTAACTCGACCAGTACCTTCAGCTTCAATCCAGTTATCCACTAGAATCATTGCTTTCTTAATGATATCCGCAGCAGTGCCCTGCATTGGAGCATTAATTGCTGCACGTTCTGCCGCTTTACGACGAATCGCATTACGTGCATTAATTTCTGGTAAATACAAACGGCGGCCATACAGAGTTTCAACATACCCCTGTTCTGTCGCCAATAAGCGTGTTTCTTCCATGTATTGCATCACGCCTGGGTAACGTTCGAAATACACATTCATGTAATCTTGCGCTTCACCACGAGAAATCCCGATTTGCTTAGCAAGGCCAAACGCACTCATTCCATAAATCAAACCGAAGTTGATGGCTTTAGCACGACGACGATCTTCTGACGTCACCTCTTCAATTGATACGCCTTTCACTTCAGCCGCCGTCGCTGCGTGAATATCTTTACCCGCAGAGAATGCTTCTAATAAGGCTTTATCTTGAGATAAATGCGCCATAATACGAAGTTCAATTTGAGAGTAATCGACCGCTAAGATTTTCCATCCGTGAGGTGCCACAAACGCTTGACGAATACGACGGCCTTCTTTATTACGAATTGGAATGTTTTGTAAGTTAGGATCGGTCGATGATAAACGTCCAGTCGCTGTTACTGCTTGATGATAAGAAGTATGCACACGACCAGTTGATGGGTTAATCATCTTAGGAAGCTTATCAGTGTAGGTTGATTTTAGTTTCGCTAAGCCACGATATTCTAAAATTAATTTAGGTAATTCATACTCTAACGCCAATTCTTGCAGTACTTCTTCATTCGTAGAAGCGGCACCTGATGGTGTTTTTTTGATCACTGGTAATTCCATTTTTTCAAACAGAATGGTTTGCAGTTGTTTTGGTGAGTTCATATTGAACTCTTGTCCTGCCACTTCAAATGACGCGGTTTCTAGCTCATCTAAACGCTGGCCGATTTCCAATGACTGTGCAGAAAGCAGCATATCATCGATATATACGCCTTTTCTTTCCATACGAGAAAGCACTGAAATTAAAGGCAGTTCGATATCGGTAAACACTGCATTCAGTTTTTCATCAGTCACCAGTTTCGCATGTAAAACATTATGTAAGCGCAGCGTGATATCCGCATCTTCAGCCGCATAAGGTGCCGCTTCTTCTAACGCAATTTGGTTAAAGGTCAGTTGTTTCTTACCTTTACCTGCGATCTCTTCAAATGAAATCGTATTATGCTGCAGATAACGCAGTGCAAGGCTGTCCATGTTATGTTTACCAGCCACGCTGTTATAAACATAAGATTCCAACATGGTATCAAACTTAATGCCTTTCATTTCGATATCATAACGAGCAAGCACGCTCGCATCGTATTTCAGGTTTTGACCTACTTTTGCTTTAGTCTCGTCTTCTAAATACGGCTTTAATTGCGCCAGAACCCAATCACGATCTAATTGTTCAGGTGCATCAAGGTAATCATGAGCAACGGGCACATAAGCGGCTTCTCCTTCTTCTACAGAGAAAGAAAGACCTATCAGGTTCGCTACCATGTAATCTAAGCTGTCTGTTTCAGTATCAAACGCGGTTACTTCTGCATTATTTACTTTCTCTAACCACGCAGAAAACGCTTCTTTCGTGAAGATGGTTTCATATTTTGAACGATCGACCTGAGCAGCAACAATCGTTTCTTCTTCTGCACTATCACCTTCATCTGATGACGAGCTAGTTGTTCGGTGTGCCGATGTTTCATGTGAAACGATCTTACCGTCACTGCCATCTAGCATTTCAGTTAACCAACGCTTGAAGTTCATTTGACCAAACATTTGGATTAATTCATCAACATTCGGTTCTTGTTTCACAAGTTCTTCTGGTTGTTGTTCTAACTCAACATCTAATTTAATCGTTGCAAGTTTATAAGAAAGATAAGCCCCTTCTTTATTTTCTTCCAACTTCTTAGCCATGCCTTTTGAACCACGGAAACCAAGAGGCGCAATATCATCAAGATTAGCGTAAAGCGTATCTAAACCACCAACACCTTGTAATAAGGCTCTTGCTGTTTTATCACCAATGCCAGGAACACCAGGAATGTTATCTGAGGCATCTCCCATCAAGGCAAGGTAATCAATAATAAGCTCTGGAGGAACACCAAATTTTTCGACCACACCTTCAGGGCCCATGATCACATTCGTCATGGTATTGATCAATGTGACGTTCTCATCAACCAACTGCGCCATGTCTTTATCTCCAGTACTAATCAGTACTGGGATACCGGCCTTTGACGCTTGTGATGCAAGCGTACCGATCACGTCATCGGCTTCAACACCTGAGATAGAAATCAATGGTAAACCCATCGCTTTAATCAATTTATGCAATGGTTCGATTTGGCAACGTAATTCATCCGGCATCGGTGGACGATTCGCTTTATACTCTGGGTACATGTCATTACGAAAAGTTTTGCCTTTCGCATCAAAAATAACCGCAATACGATTCGTTTCGAATTGCTTTAGAAGACTACGCAGCATATTGATAACACCGTACACTGCACCTGTTGGCTCACCATTGCCATTAGTAAAGTTCGGAGCAGCATGGTAAGCGCGGAAAAGATATGAGGAACCATCCACTAAAATAAATGGGTTATCAGGAATTCTTGCCATAGTCTGTATTATCCAGAGTTTATGATGATCAATGACTTTCATTCTACCCCATCACCAAGCCACATCAAAACACTCAACTTCGTTCTTTTCTTTTTCTTTCTCAAATAAAAATAAACACGAAAATAAGTTCACGATTCTGTGGATAAGTCTGTTTGTAATTATTTTTCACTAAATTAGTAATGGTTTTATCAACGCTATATTTTAAAAATTAAAACTACACAATCAAATAGTTAGATCTGTATAAATGATCCACAGATGGATCCTTTCTTGATCATGCTTTGTGGACAATAATATTAATATCCTAATATCCTTCTCAAATATCAGGATATTTTAAAGCCTATTTTTAGCTCTTTTGCAGATACCTTTTCAAAAAAAAAGACAAAAAAAAGCGGCGACTTCTAAAAGAAGCGCCGCTCAGCAAAAAAGAACAATGGTACCCGTTAACTTAGAAACGTTCACCACTGCTCATGTAGCTGATTTACACTGGAAGCAATGTGAGCAATGTCGTGCCTTCTTGAAATAATGACTCAGATAAATCCTTGTGCTCTATTCCCTGAAGACAAGTTAATAATAACCATTCTCATTTAAAATGCAACACTTAAATGAGATCTAATCTCAACTAGTTTAACTATTCATTAATTATCAATAAGATATAATTATAAAAAAGGCCAGTATAATACTGACCTCTTCCTTATTTATTGCTATCTCATCTTTTATGATGCTTGAGTAGCAAGCTGATGTCCTTCCGAAGTGAGTTTGCGAATTAGGTAATTCAACAGCACACCATACATAGGAACAAATAGCCCTAAACTGATCACAAGCTTAATACTATAATCAACCAAAGCGATTTCAGTCCAATGTTCAGCCATGAAAGCATCTGGACTTTGGTAAAAGGCAATAGCAAAAAATGCCAACGTATCTAATGCGTTACCAAACAACGTTGAACACGTTGGGGCAATCCACCACTGCTTTAACTGGCGAAGACGATTAAACACATACACATCTAAGATTTGACCCAGTAAATAAGCCATAAAACTGGCGACCGCAATTCGAGCAACGAATAAATTAAATTCACTCAGATGTAAAAGACCTTGATACTGACCTTCAAAGAACACGACGGATAAGACATACGATACCGCCAGTGCTGGCAACATAACAAAGAAGATAATACTTCTTGCCATTTTGGCACCAAAAATTCGAACCGTTAAGTCTGTCGCTAAGAAAATGAACGGGAAGGTAAATGCACCCCATGTGGTATGAAACCCAAACAAAGTGAATGGGATCTGAACCAAATAGTTACTAGATGCAATGATGACAAGATGGAATAAAACAAGGAAAGATAAAGCGTTGCGCTGTTGCGCGGGCGTAAATGTACTCATATAAGTACCTTTTTGTCATTGGGGGCGAGGGAACCCAAATTAAACACACAGCTGGTTAGCTCTCAATTAAGAGTATCTACTCTAGCCAATTTTCAGGGCGGTGATTATACATTAACCGCTTTTGATCACAAGAGTTGCTTAAAACAATCCCGCAATAAAAGACAATTCATCCTGATGCTCCTTACGAGCTAACGCTTCTAACCATACTGAATTAGAATAATGCTCTGCACGCAGCATAAATTGGCAACCTTCAAAATCAATCAACCAAGAATGTAAATCTGCATCCATCTGTTTCTCTACAATACTCGCATCCATAGCAAACACGAGTTGCTGACCAATAACGTCAAACGAATCAAAATCAAACGGCGGGATACCGAAAATAATACGACCTTCATTATTATCAAACTCAATAACAGAAAATAAACTCACGACTTATCCTTGTCCTGTAATGTGCATCTCGATCAAATCTAAAAAAGGATCGGCGTATTTTTCTAGTTTCTTCTGCCCTACGCCATTAACAGCAAGCATCTCACCATAAGACGTCGGAGTAATGTCAGCCATATCCATTAACGTTGCATCACTAAAAACGACATAAGGCGGGAGATCATCACGATCAGCAATGGATTTACGTAACTTACGTAATTTGGCAAACAATTGCTTATCGTATTGACGATTATTCAATTTTTCAGATTTCGCCGTTTTAGCCGCCGTATCTAAACGTGGAACCGCTAATTCTAGGGGCTCCTGACCTTTTAAGATCGGACGTGCCTCTTCGGTTAACTGTAATGTCGAGTTTCGGGTAATATTTTGCGTTAATAGCCCTTTGTGGATCAATTGACGAATAATGCTCACCCAATACTCGTGGCTATTATCTTTACCAATACCGTAAGTAGATAACTTGTCATGTCCATGCTCACGAATACGAGCAATCTTTAAACCACGTAGAACTTCCACCACGTAACCAACACCAAAGCTTTGGTTTACGCGATAAACACAAGAGAGCGCTTTTTGTGCGGCTTCAGTGCCATCAAATTGTTTTGGGGGATCTAAACAAACATCACAGTTACCACAAGGTTTTGGACTGTATTCGCCAAAATAATTTAATAGGACTTGGCGACGACATGTCTGCGCTTCAGCAAAAGCCGTCATCGCATTCAACTTATGGCTTTCAACTAATTTTTGTGGACCTTCTGGCTTTTCTTCCACTAATTTTCTTAACCAAACAATATCCGCAGGATCGTAAAGCATCACCGCTTCTGCAGGTAAACCATCACGCCCTGCTCGACCGGTTTCTTGATAATACGATTCAATGTTCTTTGGGATATCAAAATGAGCAACAAAACGCACGTTCGATTTATTAATCCCCATGCCAAAAGCAACCGTTGCAACCACTATTTGAATATCGTCTCGCTGAAATGCTTCTTGCACATAATTTCGCTCATCAAGATCCAAACCCGCATGATAAGACGCCGCTCGAATGTGGTTATTGCAGAGTTTTTCTGTCAGCATTTCGACTTTCTTACGGCTACCACAATAAATCACACCACATTGATTTTTCTGCGTTGCAAGATATCGAACAATTTGACTGACTGGTTTGTGTTTTTCTAACACGGTATAGCGAATATTAGGGCGATCAAAACTGCCCAAATATTCATGGGGATTTGGTAAAGAAAGACGACTTAATATATCTTTGCGTGTTGCTTCATCAGCCGTTGCCGTTAGCGCCATAATCGGAACATTAGGAAAACGCTGTTTGATTTGACCAAGAGATGCGTATTCAGGGCGGAAATCATGGCCCCATTGAGAAATACAATGCGCTTCATCCACGGCGATCATACATAGATTTAGGGATGCTAATCGATCCATAAAATCTCGCATCATCACACGCTCAGGTGACACATACAGCATCTTAATTTGACCCGAATTAACTCGGTTCCAAATAGAGACTTGAGCGTCACGATCAATAGTCGAATTTAAACACTCCGCTTGCACCCCATCCGCCTTTAATTGATCCACTTGATCTTTCATTAAAGAAATCAATGGCGAGATAACTAAAGTTAATCCTTCAAACACTAAAGCCGGAATTTGATAACACAGTGATTTACCGCCACCCGTAGGCATAATAACTAAGCTGTCTTTACCTTCAAGAACGGCATTAATGACTTCTTCTTGTCCAACACGAAATTCCTGATAACCAAAAACATCTCTTAAAACAGTTTGGCTCTGTGATACCTGTTCCATTGGCTGCTCGACTGTAATGCTGGACATAAAAAACTCATTAATAATGCGGGAGGGCCATTCTACCTATCGTTATTGGTGAGGAAAAGAACAATAGGAAAAAACTAGGCACATTCGACATCCATCCTTATACTCAAATCTATAATTTCGCACTAACGTATCCATGTACGTTCGTCTATTCTCCTTCTCATTTCACTGAAGAATCCTATGCCGACAACTGAACTTGAACAACAGCGCACCCGACAAGGGATTTTGCTCGCGATTGCTGCTTATACCATGTGGGGCATTGCGCCTATTTATTTCAAAACCATTAATAGTGTTTCTCCATTAGAGATCTTAAGTCATCGTGCAATTTGGTCTTTCTTCTTTTTAGCGGGTCTACTCTGTGTATCTAAAGGTTGGAAAACAGTATTAAACACATTAAAAGACAAACGAAAAATGACCTATTTAGTCACGACGGGATTATTGGTCGGAACAAATTGGTTAATCTTTATCTGGGCTGTAAATAACAACCATATGCTCGATGCCAGTTTGGGTTACTATATTAATCCCTTATTGAATGTTGTATTAGGCATGATATTTTTGGGTGAGCGTTTACGTAAATTACAATGGGTTGCCGTTGCTTGTGCTGCTATTGGCGTCATTGTTCAATTAATTACTTTCGGTTCAATTCCTATCGTCGCTTTAGCACTTGCGTGTAGTTTTGGGTTTTATGGTTTATTACGAAAAAAAGTCGCTATGGATGCTCAATCCGGACTGTTTATTGAAACCTTAGTAATGCTACCAATGGCCGCCATTTATTTATTATTCATTGCTGATTCTGCAACGTCTAGTTTTACGAATAACGCAATGAGCCTCAATCTCCTTCTTATTGCGGCAGGTATCATCACGACCATTCCATTATTATGCTTTACTGGAGCAGCCACACGATTAAAGCTCTCGACGTTAGGGTTCTTCCAATATATTGGTCCTAGTTTAATGTTCCTGCTGGCGGTTGGTTTATATGGTGAAGAATTTAGTACAGATAAAGCCATTACTTTTGCTTTTATCTGGAGTGCATTAATTCTGTTTACGGGCGATGCGCTTTTGTATAAAAAAAGAAACCAAAAAATTAACACAAAATAAACATTTGATTTATTTTGTGAGACGTGACTCGAAAATGAGAATAAAGTTATTGAAATTATAAAATAACCCCTGAAGTAAACTTCATAATATGTGATACTGCTTGAATAATTAGAAAAAACAGTATTGACAATATTATAAATAGGTTGACTCCATGGCTAAGTGTAAAAACTGCAGAGCGATATTACCGCTGCTACCGTCTCGACGAAGTTTTGTTGAAAAACATATAACACAACGAAACACTAAAAAGTATAAGTGTAAAGAATGCGATGAACTGCAATTTAGAAGTCCTTTTTCATCAAGAGCTGATGCACAAAAATAAAAAAAGAGAGCCTAATTGGCTCTCTTTTTTATTTTAAAATAAATAACAACCACATACTTAACCATCCTTAATAACATTCAACATGAAATCCATAAGACAACACAAGCAACCTATACAAATAATCAATCAAAGTACTTAATTCTAACTATTTAAAAAATACAACTCTATATGTCTAATTCTATTTAATATTAATAAGTTTATAATAATTATATAGATACCGCAGTTTCAACTTGCAATAGAGACTAAAAAACTCACTACAACACGATAAATATCATCCGTTACATTCCTTCTTGCGAGCTACATTTAATATGTAATATCTAGATATTGAAATATATAGTTACCGATGTAATCTTACTTACAATACATGATACTAGTTCAATAATTATAAAAGACATATTATTAATAGGCTTAACTCATGAATAAATGTAAGAACTGCAAAGCAACATTACCAATACGTCCGTCTCGGCGAAGTTTTATAGAAAGACATCTAACAAAGAGAAATACCATAAAATACAAATGCCAAGAATGTAAGGTATTACAGTTTTTAAGCCCATTGTTAGACTAAACGTCAAGGTAATATAGAACATAAAAAAAGAGCCTATATTATATAGACTCTTTTTATTGTTAAAAATATCAATTAAATTACACCGACTCTAATTTCGCGTATTGCGTTACAAGCCATTTGATCCCTTCACCATTAAAAGCAACCTGAACACGCCCTTGTGGGCCAGCACCTTCAAAATTGATGATCGTTCCTTCACCAAATTTAGGATGCTTCACTCGCTGCCCTAAATTGTAGCCCGTTTCATTAAAGCTATTACTCATTGCCGTTTGACCAAAACGCTCTTGGGATGACTCACTTTGAGAGCCATAGCTACCATATAAACTGGTTCGGCTGACTTTTGCTTTCATGCGAACTTCTTCAACAAACTTTGCCGAGATTTCTTTAATAAAGCGTGATGGCTTATGAAATTTCTCTTGCCCATACACTCGACGAGTTTCTGCGTAAAGAATATAGAGCTTCTCCATCGCACGAGTCATACCAACATAACAAAGACGACGTTCTTCTTCTAAACGCCCTGCTTCTTCTGCTGACATTTGACTTGGGAACATACCCTCTTCAACACCCACTATAAAGACCAAAGGAAACTCTAACCCTTTTGCACTGTGCAACGTCATTAATTGCACCGCATCTTCAAATTCATCCGCCTGACTATCACCCGCTTCTAATGCGGCATGCGTCAAGAATGCGGTTAAATCCGTCATTTCTTCTGCTTCTTCAGGTTTATCAAATTGACGCGTTGCGGTCACTAATTCTTCCAAGTTTTCAATACGCGCTTTCGATTTTTCGCCTTTTTCTTGTTCGTACATAGTAAACAAACCCGAGCTTTTAATCACTTGGTCAGTTTGTTCATGCAGACGGCAATCACGTGTATCATCTTCTAGCGCATTAATTAGCTCAACGAAACGACCTAACGCTCCCGCCGCACGCCCAGGTAATACTTGTTCTTCGATTAAGGCAATACTTGCTTGCCACATGGTTGCACCACGTTCACGCGCTGCCAAACGCACAGTTTCCAGAGTTTTGTCACCTAGGCCTCGTGTTGGCGTATTTACGACACGTTCAAACGCAGCATCATCATTACGATTATTCATTAAACGTAAGTAGGACAGTGCATCTTTGATTTCTTGACGTTCAAAGAATCGCATCCCACCATAAATACGATAAGGTAAACCTGCTTGTATTAAGGCTTCTTCAAGAACTCGAGATTGAGCATTATTACGATATAAGAAAGCGGTATCTTCTAATGCTCCCCCGTTATCGCGCCATTCTTTAATTTTTCCAACCGCAAAACGAGCTTCGTCCATTTCATTGTAAGCTGAATAGATTGAAATCAACTCGCCATCAGCGTCTTCAGTCCACAGCTCTTTGCCCATTCGCTCGGTATTGTTACTGATCAATTCATTGGCAGCATTCAATATATTGGCTGTTGAACGGTAGTTTTGCTCTAAAAGGATGGTTTTAGCACCAACAAATTCATTTAAGAATCGTTGAATATTTTCAATTTGAGCACCACGCCAACCATAGATTGATTGATCATCATCCCCAACGATCATGACCTTACAATCCGAGCCCGCCATCATACGTAGCCATGCATATTGAATGTTGTTCGTATCTTGGAATTCGTCGACAAGAATGTGCTTAAAGCGAGCTTGGTAGTGTTCGCGGATATGCTGATGATCACGCAATAGTTCATGAGCACGAAGAAGAATTTCAGCAAAATCGACCAAGCCTGAACGATCACAAGCTTCTTGATAAGCACGATACACTTTTAACCATGTTTCAGCGATAGGATCATTAAATGAGTTAATTTGATGCGGGCGTAATCCTTCATCTTTTTTCCCATTGATGAACCATGCAGCTTGACGTGCAGGCCAGTTTTTATCATCCAAGTTCTGCGCTTTAATCAAACGCTTTAATAAGCGTTGTTGATCATCAGAGTCGATGATCTGAAAACCTTCAGGCAGTTTCGCATCAAGATAATGAGCACGAAGAATACGGTGACAAATACCATGAAAAGTACCGTTCCACATTCCCCCTGCGCTGCCATGCATTAATTCTTCAATACGACCACGCATTTCAGCGGCCGCTTTATTGGTAAATGTCACTGACATAATAGAGAAAGGAGACGCTTGTTCGATTTGCATTAACCATGCGATACGATGAACAAGTACTCGAGTTTTACCACTACCGGCACCCGCAAGTACAAGCATGTTTTCTAACGGAGCGGCTACGGCTTCGCGCTGTTTGTCATTAAGACCATCAAGAAGAAAAGAAACGTCCATCACATCACACTGGTTATTTATACATGTGAGTGGAGTATATACTGAAATGAAGTGAGACCCAAACGGTGTCTTTTTACAGCACACCCATAATCAGGAAAGTATTAAGCTTGTTTCACTTTTGATTGCTGTTGACCACTGCGGTACGGAACAATAGAGGCTTCTCTATTTTCACAATACGCAAGATCATAAAATTGAGGTAAATTAAAATTCACTTTATCTGGCGATTCTAAATCAACGTTATTACGGCTAGAGGTGTAATAATGATTGATGCTATTCACCATATCATCTTTACTGCCATAACAATCATGGTAGATTTCTACGTTATTTTCCTCATCAAGCACATAGATATTGAAGCCTTTTTCAATGTCATCAAAGAAAAACTGAATCAAACCTTCACTGGCAAACGAATCCACAACATCAGGGATTAAAATGCCACGGCGATCAAGAGGAACACTCGTAGAACCAATCGCTTTATTGGTTGAGATACTAGAATAAAATTGAACGGAATCTTCCAATTTTTGAATCGAAACACCACGGCGCTCAAAGAACAATCCATACATAGTTGAACCAATCTTAATGCCTTTAAAACGACGGCGTTTTTCACTGTTCTCAACGGGCTTCAAACGCAACTCTAAACATTCAGCCAATAATTGGTAAATATTATTACGAATAATACCGCGCATTTGCTTACTGTAACAAAACACATCAACAGATTCTGGGCGTTCTGCATCTTGGTGCATTTTGCACAATACCGTTTTCAAAGCATCTAAAATAGCGGTCTCGCCACTAAAATTTAACGTTCTCACTTCATGCCATGAATTTCGATACACCAAATCCACACTGCCCACTAAGTTATGCTGTTCTTTACCACAACTAAAGATATCCGCATCGCTTTGCGTTGCTCGCTCGGCTTTAATCGTTAACTCTTCTGTTGGATCGCTTTCTAAATTAATAAAAATAGATAACTGACGAACTTCACACGGACTAGCCAGTTCTTCTTTGGTTGGACGTGGAGAATGCACCGAAAATGTGTTTCTTAGATCACTGACCATTTGATAAAACTTATCAATGTTCAAATCTGCATTTCGTACCACGGCATCCAAACGAGTAGATTCGGTAAGCAAGCCATTAAAAAATGCCCACGCAACCAATTTACTTAGATACTTATTGTGTTCTAAATGCTTAGCCCCCATCAACTCTTTGGCAATAAGCGGTTGTTTATAGACATACCAGCCGGGTTTATTTACCCCATTTTCTGGTACTTCAATAAAGCTTAAATCTGATTCATGTAAATCAGGAGAGATCTGTGGATTAAGCAGAGTAACCTTGCCAGGAAGCTCTTCAAATGCAGCATAAAGCTTACGAGCAAGAATACTAATATCTTCAGGACTAATAGAAGACGTAATATCATTATTACGCGCAAAACGAATCAAATTACGATAACTTTGCATTAATGCTTCAAGCAAATCGTTATGTGCTTTTTTAACTTGTTCTACTTTCCAAGTACGACGAGAATCGAGCTCAACAATGGTACTTTGAGACCATCCCCATTGTGTTGTCAGCTCAGTCAGTGCTTTACGACGCCACTCAACAGAATCTTGAACTTGTCTACGCGATAGCTTCTCGTGTGTTTTTAGATAAAAACTACGGCGAACCAACTCTAAACGAGATAAATCGTTTGTACGCTCAAGATAACGCGTCACTTTTTCAAGCATTAAATAATACGCATCCATACCATAGAGATCGGGTTCATCGGCAAAAAAACGGCGTTTACTATCAATACTTAATAATTGTGTGTGTGGGTATTCCCAAGAATAGGCTTCTAATAAAATGGCTTTCAACACCGATTTAAAAGGTGAATCAATACTCTTATAGAGCTGCCATAGGCTAGACCCAAAATACTCTTCCGCAGGAATATGATTTAAACGACCGAAATCGACCCATTCGTCACGCTTAATGACACCGCTTTCGCATAATTGAGCGACATATTCATCATAGCTTTCTTCCATTTCTGGAGGAATGATTTGCCATAATAGCTGCTGACCACCAAGGCATACCGCAGTACGATAAAATTCATCCAATAATAGTAGATGCTGTGAAGAGCCACAGTTATCACCCGTCATTTCTTCAGAATACGCATCACGAAAACGATTTTGCTCCATCAGAAAGAAGTTTGCTTCAATATAAAATTGCAAAGCCCACTCTGTAATCGCATCACATTTTTGTTGTAATAACGCTTTCTTTTCTGGTGTAAGATGTTCAGGAATACACACCCAGATATCAAGGTCACTGGCGACGGTTTGGCCAATAGAGGACGTACTACCCATGGAGTAAAGACCAAGGATATTTTCTTGATTAGAGGTAGATAGAGGGTAACGAAGTGTTAGCTCAGCCATCCACTCACGTTGTTTCTGATTTGCATGAAACTTTTTAATACCACTAGGTGCACCTTCAATAAAACCCGGAAGCTCCGAGTGATTGAAATGCAATAGCAATGGCAATTGATGGAATATCTCTTGCGCTAGTGGTTTCATTAATGCCAATGCACGCTCTACACGTTGTTCCGTGAGACGTTTTTGCCTAGCAATTAAGGTTTCAATATAGGTGTGCAAATAGAAAGCCTAGTTTATTGTCGTCACAATACATGACGGTAAATATTGAACAGCATTCGTTCAATTCCAACCATAAAACGTGATCAAGATAACACTTTTACTTCAGAACGTAAAGATACACGCATGAGCAGAAAGTGTAATACCCATACCGTTTGCGGTGTTGTTTTTAACCTATAATCACACTGTTGTCATCCGGTATTTTCACCTCACCCTCAACTAATGGTAGGATAAGGTAATTATTTTGAACGGATACTACTATGTCACAACAATTACCGGTTCGTATTGCCACTCGTAAAAGTCCTCTGGCTCTATGGCAAGCTCATTTTGTAAAGGATGCACTGCAAGCCGCTCACCCTGGTTTGGAAGTCGAACTCGTTACAATGGTCACTAAAGGAGACATCATTCTTGATACACCTTTAGCTAAAATTGGCGGTAAAGGTTTATTCGTTAAGGAGCTTGAAGTTGCGATGTTAGAAGGTCGTGCCGATCTTGCCGTTCACTCTATGAAAGACGTGCCTGTCGAATTTCCTGAAGGACTAGGACTTGTCACTATTTGCGAGCGTGGAGACCCGCGTGATGCTTTTGTATCAAATACCTATAACAACATTGATGAATTACCACAAGGTGCTACAGTTGGTACATGTAGCTTACGTCGTCAATGCCAGTTAAAAGAATATCGTCCAGATTTAATCATCAAAGAATTACGCGGTAATGTGGGAACACGTTTACAAAAACTGGATGATGGTAACTACGATGCGATCATTCTTGCGTGTGCCGGACTGATTCGTCTTGGCTTAGAAGATCGTATTAAAAGTTCAATTGAACCAGAGCAATCTCTACCGGCTGTTGGTCAAGGTGCTGTTGGTATTGAAACCCGCTTGAACGATGATCGTATTCGAGCACTACTCGCGCCACTTAATCACCCAGAAACGGCTCACCGTGTATTGTGTGAAAGAGCAATGAATAATCGTCTTGAAGGCGGTTGCCAGGTACCGATTGGCAGCTATTCATTAATCGATGGCGATCAAATTTGGTTACGCGCTTTAGTTGGTGAACCTGACGGGTCGATTATGGTTCGCGGTGAAACTACAGGTCCAGTCTCTGATGCTGAAGAACTTGGCACAAAACTGGCTGAACAACTGCTTAATGACGGTGCAAAAGACATTTTAGACCGCCTATACGCTGACGCTTAACATGACCATATTGGTGACTCGCCCAGAGCAAGAGAGCCAAGCACTCTGTGATGCCCTACACCAAGCAGGGCACCTCGCCATTTCTCATCCTTTGTTAACCATACATCCAGGACGAGAACTTTCTCAACTGCCTTCTCTTTTTTCTTCTCTGTCTGATGGTGATTTTATCATCGCCGTAAGCCAACATGCTGTTGAACATGCGCAGAACAGCCTTCAAATGCAGCAAACGGAATGGAAAAAAGGGGTAAATTATATTGCGGTTGGTCAAAAGAGCGCTCAACACCTCAAAAAGTATGTTGTAGATACAGTACACTTTCCAACACACAGCGATAGCGAACATTTATTGGCTCTTCCTGTTTTAAAAAACACAAAAGGAAAGAAAGCCCTCATTTTACGAGGCAATGGCGGACGAGACTTAATATTTCAAGCGCTTGACAATTCGGGGGTAGAAGTCTCTTATTGTGAAACATATCAACGAAAAAACACACCATTTAATGGCGCATTAAAAGCAGCAGAATGGCAAAAAGAGCACGTAGATACAATCATAGTGACCAGCGGAGAACAACTGTCCTTCTTCACTGAACAATTCACACTCATACATTTACACTGGGTACTGCACTGTCGTTTATTAGTACCGAGTGAACGAATTAACCAACTTGCTCAACAACTTGGTTATCAACATATAGAAACGGTTGGCGGAGCCTCTAATTCCGATGTGCTGCACTATCTCAGTGAGCATCATGCATGATGGGACTTTCAAATGACAAAAGACAATAACAAACCACAATCAGCAGAAGAAAAATCATCAAATTCTGCAACGGCACCTTCTTCTCAAATCCCAAAAAAAGAGACGGAGAAACATGTGCAGCCAACAACATCTAAAGCGCCTTCAAATAAAGAAGAGCCTATCGTAGACAAAAAAAGCCGTCGCCTAGGTACGGTTGCTATCATCATTTCAATTCTGCTAAGTGGCGGTGCATTTTTAGCATCACAGCAACAGGTCACTCAACAACAGCTTAAAATTGCTCAACTTCAACAGCAATTAAAAAATGCCGACAGCACCTTTGATGAAAAACTCGTCACAGCAGAGCAACGTATCACGGACAAAGCTGACGATATTGTACGTAAAGCAACCGTTCTCATCCAACAGCAAGACAAAAGCATAGCAAGTCTTCAATTGGCCATTGCTGACGTTAAAGGTCGCAGACCAAATGACTGGTTACTTGCAGAAGCCGATTATCTTGTAAAAATGGCGGGCCGAAAATTATGGCTAGAGCATGACGTCGTCAGTGCGACCCGTTTAATGGAAAATGCCGATCAACGTATTTCAGCATTGAACGATCCAAGTTTAATGCCACTTCGCAGAGCCATGGCCAGTGATATCTCAACACTGAAAGCCATCCCACTGATTGATCGTGATGGTTTAGTTCTGAAATTAAACAGCTTAGAACAACAAATTAATACCCTTCCATTAGCGAGTGCCATTCTCCCTGAAGCGGGCGTTGTAGAACAAAAAGAAGTGTCTACCAATATCAATGATTGGCAATCAAACCTGATGCAGTCATTGGATGATTTTGCCGGCCACTTTATTACTTATCGTGTTCGTGAGGGTAATGTCATTCCATTACTTAGCCCTGAGCAGCATTTTTATCTAAAAGAAAACATCAAAGGTAAACTACTACTGGCGTCTAAAGCTCTGTATCGCGAACAAAGTGAAGTGTATGTGACGTCATTAGAAAGTGCGAAGTTGTGGTCATCTCAATATTTCCAACAAGATGATCCTGCAGTGAAGAGCTTTATGGCACAGTTAGATTCTTTGACTAAATTTAAAGTCGATGTTCGTTATCCACAAAAAATGAAAACTCAAGCACTTCTGTCTGATTTCATTTCAGAACGTCTACGCCGCAATGTCCAAGCGGTTGGTACAACAACGCCTGAGACTAAAACCGCAACAATAGAAGGAGGTAAATCATGATTCGATTGCTTCTTCTGGCCATTGTCTTAGTCGGTGGATTAATCGTTGGGACAACATTCGCAGACCAACAAGGCTATGTATTAATTTCAGTCGCTGAGACCACCATTGAAATGAGTTTAACAACACTTGTTCTCTTCATTGGTGCCTTAATTGCGGGTCTTTTCTTATTAGAAATAGTCGTTAAACGCATTCTGTCAGTCAGTAATTTTACGCGTGGTTGGTTCAGTGCTCGCCATCTTAGAAAGGCTCGTTACAACACCTTTAAAGGCATGATTAAACTGCATGAAGGGGAATGGAAAGAAGCCGAACGTTTAATCACAAAGGGCGGACGCCATAACGATTTCCCGTTATTAAACTACCTCGCTGCCGCAGAAGCAGCCCAAGGTCGCCAACATATCGAGCAACGAGATGCCTACTTAAAGCTCGCTTCAGAACAACCAGGCAGTCACTTAGCTGTCGCATTAACCAGCGCAAAATTACAAATGCGTGAAGAACAATATGAATTTGCTCTTGCGACACTTCAGTCGGTTAACGTTGATTACCCTCATAATCCGGTTTTACTCGATCTTCTAAAAGACTGTTATTTAGCCCTTAATGAATGGCAAGCATTGAAAAACATTATTCATCCGCTTACCAAAGGGAATTTAATTACAGAGCAACAAGCGCTTGAATTAGAAGAAAAAGTGGAATGTGGCATTCTCGCTTTAATTGCGACGAATAAGGGCACCACGGGGCTATTAGACCATTGGCAAAGCTTACCGAAAAAGCTAAAAAAACACATCCCCATTTTAGTGTGTTTAATTCGACAATTACACAATCGCAAAGCCGATTCTGAAGCGTATATCCTATTACGAGATAACCTAAAGAAACGCAATGATGATCGCTTAATTGAATTATTGCCAACCTTAAATCTGCCTGATTATCACCCAGCTACGGTACTGCTTGAAGATTTAGCACGCTACGATATTCGTAACCCAATAATTCAAAGCACACTGGCTCAACTTTATATGCGAACTCAAAAATGGCAACCGGCTCGCGAACATTTTGAAGCGGCATTGGCCATCCGCGAAGACATGTCAGATTACGCCTATCTTGCTCGGGTTTTAGATAAGCAAAACAGAAAACAAGCCGCGGCGGACATTTCTCGAAAAGCATTAACCATGGTTGATGATATCTAATCCTTAT